>Ga0123357_10000275_pt1 | contig 49267 bp, 41 predicted proteins | sample TergutEmb28metaG_FD_89873 | JGI IMG/M metagenome (GOLD analysis project Ga0123357, IMG submission 89873) | Embiratermes neotenicus P4 segment gut microbial communities from Petit-Saut dam, French Guiana - Emb289 P4 | ecosystem: Host-associated > Arthropoda: Insects > Digestive system > Gut ...
TCCGCTGACACTGCCTGGAGGCGGGCAGATCACAATTGTGAACTCTGGTAGTGCAATCGAATATGCGAATGGGCAGCTACCGTCTTTGCCTATTTCCATGGATGGGCATGGTGCGCTCAGCGTCGGCGGCGCCGCATGGGGTGTGACGCTGCCGTTGCAAACATGCATAGATATGGGCCCGTGTTTCCTCGCAGGTGCAGCGGCGGGCAACATCTTGGTTGTTGCTGCCGGGTTGGGCCAGATAACGGCTTTCGATTACACCACTGGGAAACCGCTCTGGTCTGCCAACGCGCCCATCAGCGACTTCGGCTATGACATGTACAGCAACTTGTTTGTGTCAATCGTGGGCAATATCGTCGCGGTCACGTCTTCTGGCCTGGAAAACGGCGACAAGACGACGCTGCTCAGTTTGGCCACGGGCCAGCAGATCGCTCAGATCCCGGGGGACGCCGTGATCTCGTCTGACGGCACAATGCTCGCCGTCGGCAATCAGACCACTGCGGGCGTTACCGTCAGCCGGTACGTGCCGGCCACTGGCGACTGGCGGCAACTCCCGGCTGATGTGCCATCTTGCCCGTCTGGGATGTCGCCGGTGTCGTGGACCAAGTACGCCGACGGGTCGATACTGATTTGCAGTGGCAATGGTAAGTATCAGGTGGTCGCGTCGCAGGGATGGACGGCCCGTCAGATCGACTGGACGGACGACGGCTACACCATCACTTTCAGCAATCGGGGCACTATTCGGGTGTACCTCGGCGGCACCATGGTGTTGGTGGATAACCCGCATACCCGCGTCTATACGGCGTCCGAGTCTTGGATGATCTCGTCCGGCACCTCCACCTTCAACATTCAGCCCACGGCCTTGCCCGCTTGCCCGACCGGCACCTACCCGATTTCGCTGTCCACATGGGACGGCGGCTGGCTGCTGGTGTGCGGCACATCGGCTGACGCGCCGACGTCGCTGGTCTATTCGGACGGCTCGAATCAGGGGCAGGGTACAGGTGTCGAGACGGTCGCCGGCGGCTATTGCGCCGACGGCCCGTCCGGTCAGGTTTGTGTGTATCGGTCGCCCGCCGTGGTCACCATCGACGGCACCCAGCACAGCGTGGACGATAACTACTTCGCCGGTTCGGGCGGCGGCGGTGCCGGCCAGGGGACGGGCAGCTACGGCGTCCCGGCCCCGGACGCGACGGCCCAGGCCCAGGTGCAATACCTTGTCAACATCTTGAACTCGTCCGCCGCCACTCGCGCCAGTCTGGGGCCGCCCAGCGTGGACGTCCAACAATGCCAGAACCTGCCATCGGCGATTGCCCAGATTCAGGTGGTGGCGCAAAACCGGTCCGACCTGATGACGGCGTTGGATTCGGCGCCCGTCGACCACATCCCCGGCGGCGATCAGTTGGTGGCGCAGTTGCGGGCCGCCTTGCAGGCGTCCTATGACGCCGACGAGGCGTACGCGGCGTGGGGCCAGGCTCAGCAGTCTTCGTGCAGCGTCCAACCGCCGCAGGCGGTGACCGACACCAATAACGCCGCAGGCACCACCAAGAACGCTTTCTGTGCCACCTGGAACGCCCAGATCGCCCCCGTCTACGGCGTCCCGGGCTTCACGGCCGATCAAATCTGACATCCGTGCTGCGGAGCGGTGGAAAAGGTGACATACTCGGTGTAGCTTGATGCCCGTCTTCCGGGCGAGCGGCACACAGGGATCCGCAGAAGGAGTTCTGCCATGATGATTTGCCCACGGTGCGGGGCCAGCTACCCCGCCGGGGTGTTCTACTGCGCCAATGACGCGACACTGCTCGTGCCGCTGCAGCAGCCGGTCGCACCGGCGCCGCCGAAACGCACGTACGGCCTGTTGGCGCTGATATTGGCGATCGTGCTGGTGGTGGTCGTCGCGGTCGGTGCGTTCCTGTGGCTTCGGCCCAAGACGGACACCGGCGGCCCCGCTGTGACGCCCAGCACCACGGTGGTGACGCCCAGCACGACGACACCTGCGGGCACCGACTGGACGCGCGGGGTGACGCAACAATGGCAGCAGACGTTCAGCACGGGGTTGCCGTGGTGGGCGAGTCTGAACGACGGATCTTTCATCGCCACGTCACCCGATGTCTGGCTGGTTGCCGAAGACAACGCACTCAACGGCATCGACCCGTCCAGCGGGGCCGTCATGTGGCACATCACACCCGACAACAATTCGTATTCGAAGGGCTGCGCCAGCACATTGGTCAACGGCCAATGGGCTTGCCTCGAAGCCGACCCGGCAACTTCGACATACTCGCTAATCTGCCTGATAAACGCCACCGACGGCCAGCAGAACTGCCTGAGTTTGCCTGATGTGCAGGACCAGCAGCCCGGTTGGCAGACGAGTTGGGTCAACGTGTGGTTCGCGGACAACGCGCTGATCGTCGCCGGCATCGATTGGCCACCGGCTGAGGGCCTGGGCTACCGCGCGGTTGCCCGAATATCGCTACCGTCCCTCAGCACCGAATGGGCAAAATCCTATGCGCCCGGCGACCTGACGAATTGCAATTTTCCCACCCCGGGGATGGTCAGGCAGGGTGACACCCAAGGCCTGACAGGAGATGTGCTTTGGTTCAGCGGCGCTATCGACACTGGCCCGCTGCCAGACGCGATCGACATACGCAACGGCCAGTCGTTGTTCGCGGGGTCATCCGAAGGCTGCGACCAGATGTTCCCGTTGGGTGCGAACACATTCACGGCCACGCCGGGCTTGCCGGCAGGCTCATTTGCGCTGAACGGCGGCAGCCAGATCACGGTGTTGAACGCGGGTGGGTCCATCGAGTACAAGACCGGGCAATTCCCGCGGGTGCCCGTCTATATCACCCCGAGCCAGTTTGACAACGACATCGAGATGTACGGGCAAGCCACACTCGGTTCTAACGGAAATGATTGGCCGGTGACCCTGCCGATGCAGCAAATGCAGGCGGCCGGCGGTGCCGAGTATTTGAGGGGTGCCGCCGTCGGTGACACGCTCGTGGTCGTCGGCGGTGAAGGCCATGTCGCCGCCGTCGACACCGCCACCGGTCAGCAGATCTGGACGGCCACCGTGCCCGCCGGCGACGCGACTGTGTCAAACGTGTGGGTGGGGATTGTAGGCAACGTCGTGGCCGTCTCGACAAGCGATTACGACAACGGTGACACGGTGACGTTGCTCAGTTTGGCAGACGGGCAAACCGTCCAGCAGCTACCGGGTGTCGCCGTCGTCCCACCCAGTGGCGACGTGCTGACTGTCGTCGGTCAGATCGGCAGTGCCGATCCCAGCGGCGCTCCACCGCCCATGACCGTCAGCCGCTACGTCCCCGTCCAATGAGCCGGGGGCGGAGTACAGGGATCCGCAGAAGGAGTTCCGCCATGATGATTTGCCCGAAGTGCGGGGCCATCTACCCCGCCCCCAAGCGACGCGGGGGACGAAGCGCGCTGGTGCTGGCGATCGTCCTGGTGGTGGGCGCGGCCACCGGGCTGCTGGCGGCGTGCAGCACGGGCGCCTCGGGTGGCCCAAAGGTGACGGGCACCGCCCCGGCCTCCGCCGAGGATTGGGCCCGAGGCGCGACGCGGCAGTGGCAGCAAACGTTCACTGGCGGGTCGGGGAACTGGGGGGCCTACAGCGCCGTCGTCACGTCGGCCGGCGCCTGGCTGGCGATCAACCGCTCATCCGCCGCCGGAATCGACCCGGCTTCTGGGCAGATACTTTGGCAGGCGGACACCATGGCCCAGTATTTGGACGGTTGTGCCAACGCCTTGGTGGATGGGAAATGGGCGTGTGTTGGTCAGTTTGGCTCGTCGGGCCAAGCTCAAATGTGTTTGATCGACCCAATGACGGGGGACAAGTCGTGCGCGGAAATGCAGGGCGCAGCCACCTTGCCCCCCGGCGGCGTCGATGGGTGGAACCAGGTGTCGCAAGCAGACGGTGCCCTGATCGTGACCGGTGATGTTTACGTCGGCGATACGGAGTCGTATTACTGGGAGGTGGCCAGGTTGTCGGTACCGTCGCTCAAGATCGATTGGGCGAAAACGTACGACGTCGATTGTGGCGGTGGGGTGTACGAGCCTGCGCCCAAGCAAAGCGACAAGTCTGGTGTCACGGGCAACGTCCTGTGGTTCAGCGGCGCGATGGACCAGGGGCCGGCTGCGTTGGCGGTCGATATCCGCAACGGTGAACCGCTGTTCCCCCAAAACGAGTGCACTGGCATATACCCGCTGTCCGACGGCACATTCGCGGCCGGGCCTGGGACGCCGGTGGGCCCGCTGACGCTTCCGGGTGGCGGGCAAATCACTGTCGTGAATTCCGGCGGTGCGATCGAATATGGCAGTGGGCAGTTCCCGCAAGTACCCGTCTACTACGTCCCGGGCCCTTCCACCGCCGATCAATGGAGTTACACCGATGGCACGCTCGGGTCCGGTTCCGCGCTTTGGCCGGTGACGGTGCAGTTGCAGCAATTCATAGTTGGGGGTCAGTTCTTGGCGGGCGCAGCTAGCGGAAACACCTTGGTTGTGGGGGCCAACGCCGGTCAGGTCGTCGCCGTCGATTGCACCACCGGCCAGATTCTCTGGTCGGTAACCGTGCCCCTGCAAGATGAGTACGCCAACCTGGACCTGGCAGTCGTCGGCAACGTGGTGGTCGTCACGATCCTGGGCTATGCCCATGGCAACCAGACGGTACTGCTCAGCCTGGCGACGGGACAACAGGTTGCCCAGATGCCAGGTGTTGCCGTCGCCTCAGCCGACGGCAGCATGCTTGCCATCGTCGACTCCACCGACGCGTCCATGACCGTCAGTCGATACGTCCCGTCCGGCGGCTGATGCCGCGGCGCGGGCCAGAGCGTGATATCCGTGCTGCGGAGCGATCAAAAAGGTGACATACTCGACATAGCCCGATGCCCGTTCTGATGGGGTCGGCGGCGGGCAGGGGCCACAGGAGGAGTTCCGTCATGATGATTTGCCCACAGTGTGGGGCCAGCTACGGTGACACTGCGGAGTTCTGCGCCAATGACGGGGCGGTGCTCGTCCGCCAGCCCGTGGCAAATCAGAATGCATTCACTCCGCTAGATCAGGCTAAGTCGTACGTGGCCGAGACCGCTGTGACGGATCGGCCGGCGCTGTCGCCCGCCCCCAAGCATCAAGGTCGCTGGCTGGCCTTGGTGCTGGCGATCGCCCTGGTGGCGGTCGTGGCGGTCGGTGGCGTGCTGGTGGCCAAGAGCCGGTCCAGCCGCCCGAGTGGCCCGACCGGCGTGACGGTGACGGGCGCTGCTCCCGTCTACACCGAAGACTGGACGTACGGGCTGTCGCAAGCTTGGCAGCAGCATTTCGGTGATGAGGCGCAGGGCACGGCAGTAGTGAATGGCGTCGTCGCGATGGCGCCCGACGTCTGGATGGTGAGCCACGGGTCTGGGCTCATCGACGGCATCGACCCGGCAACAGGCCAGACCCTTTGGACCAAGGACCTTGGCGATGAGTCTTTGACGAACTGCACCACCGCGCTGTCTGGCGGGAAATGGGCATGTATGACCCGCGGGGGTGCCCCCGACTATCGCTCAAGCGTGTGCTTGGTTGACGAGAAGACGGGCGATCAGTCATGCGTCGACACGGCGGACCTCGCGCTGCCGGCAACTGACAGCGTGTTGGTGACGACATTATGGTTTGCCGATGGTGCCCTGATCGTGGCCGACGAGGTGGCAGGTGAAGAATCCGCCCATTGGGAAGTTGCCCGGTTGTCCGTGCCGTCCCTCACGGTCGACTGGACGCAGACTTACGACGACGCGTGCGATGGTGGCTGGCTAGAGCCCGCCCCGAATCAGCGCGATGCCAGCGGTGTCGCGGGCAATGTGCTTTGGTTCAGTAGTACCCAACCACCGGACTTCGGACCGGCCGATTTTGGACCGCCGCCCTTGGCTATCGACATCCGCAATGGCCAAAAGCTGTTCTCGCCGTGCGTCGGCATCTATCCGTTGACCGATGACACGTTCATGGCGGCCCCCGACATCCCGGCAGGATCGCTGACGTTGCCAGGCGGTGGGGCAATCACAATCGTCAACTCGGGGGGCGCCATCGCCTACGCCAGCGGGCAGCTTCCAAAGGTGCCAGTGTATTACGTACCCAGCCCCGCCCCGGCCGGCCAGCCCGGCTACGCGGAAGGCACGCTTGGCGTCAACGGTTCGGCCTGGCCGGTGACGCTGCCGATCCAGCAAGGAATCACAACCCTAGGCGCCCAGTCCCTCGCCGGTGCCGCCGCCGACAACACCTTGGTCGTGGCGGGGGGACAAGGTCAGGTGGTGGCAGTGGATTGCACCACCGGCCAGACCATCTGGTCCGCCACAGTGGCCGTGTCGCACTACGGCGACTACGGGGCTTCCGGCGACTTGAGTGTGTCCATCGTCGGCAACATGGTGGTTGTCGCGGGCACCGCGTCGGACCCGACGACCCTGCTCAGCTTGGCAACCGGGCAAGAAATCGGGACGGTGGACGCGCAGAATATCCTCTCGCCGAGGCGGGTTGTCGTCTCGCCGGACAACACCATGGTCGCCCTGGTCGACGGGTCGCAGGGCACCGTTTCCCGGTTGGTGCCGGCGGCGGAAAGCCGTATGCAACCACCGGCCGACATGCCGGCGTGCCCGTCCGACGCGTCGCCGGTTGCCTGGACGAAATATGCTGACGGCTCGGTGCTGGTTTGCAGCGGCGATGGCACATACCAGGTCGTCTCGTCGCAGGACTGGAAGGCCAGCCAGATCGATTGGCGCGACGACGGCTACACGATAACCTTCAGTAACTGGAACGTCATCGACGCCCAGCTGGGTGGTGCCCTCGTGGCGATCACAAATGGGTCGCGGCTGGGGGCGGTTGTGGCATCGGAGTCATGGACGATCTCGTCCGGTACGGCCGTTTTCAGCGCACAGCCGACCGATCTGCCGGGCTGCGCCGCCGATGGGGCCCCGATCTCGTTGTCGACCTGGGCTGGCGGCTGGTTGATGGTGTGTGGCACGTCTGCGGCCTCACCGACGTCCATCGTCTACCGGGACGGCAACGTGCGGGGGCAGACGTCTTCGGTCGGTTCGGCGCAAGGCGGCTACTGCGGCAACGCCGACGCGGGCACGGTGTGCGCTTACCGTTCGCCGGCCGTGGTGTTGATCGGGGGCGCCCAGCACAGTGTTGGCAGTAACTATTTCGTGGGTGCGGGCGGTGGCGGCGTCGGCCAGGGCATTGGTCCATTCGGTCTTTCGGCCCCCGGCGCAACAGCGCAGGCGCAGGCGGAGTATCTGGCGGGAATTTTGAACTCGGCGTCGGCGCTGAGCGTTATGTTTGAGACGTCCAGAACGGATGTCCAGGCGTGCATTGACCTGACTACCGCGACGGCGCGACTTCAGGATGCGGCACAGAATCGCCAGGCTTTGATGATTGACTTGACGTCAGCGCCGACGGACCAGATCCCGGACGGTGCCCAGTTGGCGGGCCAGCTGCAGACGGCACTGCAAGCCTCGTACGACCTGGCTGCGGCCTACTTGGACTGGGGTCAATCGCGGCAAACGTCGGGCTGCAGAGTCAAGCGGCCCCAGGGCGTTACGGACGCGAGCAAGCTGGCAAGCGACACCATGGACGCTTTCGTCGCGGCGTGGAACGGCCAGATCGCACCCACCTACAGCGTGCCAACGTTTTCGACCGATCAATTCTGATTGTCGGCGGCAGTGCCTGCTGTGACATACTCAGATAAAGCAGGGAATGCGCAAGGGAGCGAGGAACGGAGTTCCGCCATGATGATTTGCCCAAGATGCGGCGCCATTTATCCCAACACGGTTCGGTTGTGCCCTAATGACGGGACGATGCTGGTGCCACCGGCACCGGCACCAGCGCCCAAACCCGCCCGCAACGGTGGCACGATAGCGCTGGTGGTGGCCATCGTGGTGGTGGTGGCGGCTGGCGTCGGGGTGTTTCTCTGGAAAAAGCCGGGCGGTGCGATCAACCCACCGGTGACCACCACCTCGACCGTCACCACAAGCGTGCCGACGGTGTCGACGACAACAACCGTCCCGCCGAAACCCGTCGACTGGGCGCAGGGGGTGGAGCGGACGTGGACGCAGCATTTCGGCGATGCCATGAGCGGCTGGGGGTATGGGTACGGCTATTGGGTGTTGTCACAGAAGGCTTGGGTGGTGGGCGACATGGCGGCGCTCAGCGGCATCGACCCGACTACCGGCGAGATCATGTGGCATCTCGACGGTGGCCCCGACGGTTTGTATCTCTGCGCCCAAACGTTGGTCGGTGGCAAGGTCGTCTGTTTGGAGACCGACCAGTCGACTGACAACGGTCCTTGGCAGGCGTGCTCGATCGATCCGCTGACGGGCGAACAGCAATGCCTCGATCTGGGCGGGGCGGTGTCGCTGACGCCCGGCTGGTCGGTCTGGTGGATGGGGGTTGCGACCGGTGATGGCGCAGCGTTCGTCCGGGGGCAGGTCGCGGACGGGGACCCTTACAACGACGGGGTGTGGTCGGCGGCGCTACGCATCGACGTGAACCCGTTGAAGGTGCAATGGACCAAGGTGTTCGCGCCCGGCGCATGTGGGCCCGACACGTCGTATACGAGCGGGGCACTGGACCACGGGGACGGGATGGGCGTCACCGGTAACGTCTTCTGGTATCGCGGCGCCTGGCAAGGCGACGTCACTGCCACACCCTTCGCCTTGGATATCAGGAGCGGTCAGTCGATTTTCTCATCCGACATTTGCCCGGCCATCGCGCCAGTCACCGAGGACACATTTATCGTGCCGAACGGTGTTCAAGACGGCCCCGTGACCCTGCCGGGTGGTGGCCAGGTGTCGTTCGTGCACGCGTTCGGCGGCACCGTCGCCTACGGCAGCCCGGCGATGTCCGATGGCGGCATCGTCGATTCCGACGCCGTCAGGCCGTCCGTCCCCGTCTACTACGTCCCGGAACCTGCCGACGACAACGGGGACGTCACTCAGGCGAAGCTGGGCGTGCTTCCGGGGGATTCTTGGAATGCCACGATGGAGTTGCAGCAATTCATCGCGGGCGGTAGCGGTAGCTATCTGAACGCTGCGGTGTCCGGGAACACCATTGTCGCGGCGGGTGGGGCCGGTCAGGTCGTGGCGATCGATTACACTACGGGAAACACCCAGTGGTCTAGCACGGTGCCATACGAGGATCTCGGGTATATCCTCACCAGCGAACAAGCTGTGTTCATCGTCGGGAATGTGGTCGTCGTCACGACGCAGGGTTATGGCGCGTTCGGGCAGACGACCCTACTCGGCTTGGCGACCGGCGACCAGATCGCCCAGATGCCGGGCGACGCCGTCGTCTCGGCGGACGGCACCATGTTCGGCGTCATCAACGGCGATGCAGACACCTTGCTCGTCACCCGCTACGTCCCGCTGGCCGGGTCCTGAGAGGCCGTCTCCAAGTCCGGCGCGGCGGCAACTGGCGGTCGGTCGACCTTGGGCAAGTGGACGTCGACCTCGAATAGATCGCCGTGAAGGCGGATCTCGAGTCGTCCGCCCATCAGTTCGGTCAGGCTCTTGGCGATGTACAACCCCAGTCCGTTGCCGTCCGTGTGACGCGAGCGGTCGGCGCGGATGAATCGTTCGGACAGGTCGCCGGTCACGTCGAGTGGATCGCGCGACGTGTTTTGAATCCTCAAGACGCATTGTCCGGTCTCGACACCTGTTTGGATGAACACCCGCGTGCCCGGCAGAGCATACTTGGCGGCGTTGCTCAGCAGATTCTCCAACACGCGCCACAGGTGACGACTGTCGGCGCGGACGTTGATGGCCTCATCCTGCCGCACCACCAACGTCAGGTCGCGGACGGAAAGCTGCTCATCGAATTCACCGGCGGCCTGACCGACCATTTCAGCCAAGTCGAGGTCTTGCAAATCGACGCCCAGATTGCCTGAGCCAGCACGCGATGCCTCTATCAGATCGTCGACCAACACTTTCAGACGGGTCGCTTTGGTGTCTAGCACACCCATGTATTCCACGAACTTGGGGTTCTTGATTGGCAGGCGCTTCATCAGATCGACAGAGTTGATGATCGACGTCAACGGCGTGCGGATATCGTGCGACACATTGGTGATCAGCTCAACCTTCATCCGCTCGGCCCGCAGCTTTTCCGCATTGGCAAGGCCGTATTGCTCGGCAAGGGTGACGATGAAATACGCCACATAGGTCAGCACGGCCAATGCGACCGTTGCGGTGAACAAGATGATCACCGCTGCCATTCCGCCTATACCAACCAAGGTGCGCCAGGACATGAAAAGGATAATCAAAAGATCACAGGCCAGGAACAGCCCCAACAGCACGCTGATCGGATGCTTCGGCGGATAGGTGCGGAAGAAACGCGGCCAAACCAACTTGAATTCGCGGTCGCGCAAACGGGCCACCAGCTCAGCCAGCATTACCACTGCGCAAACATAGGCCGCCACTCCGGCTCGAAGAATTGGCCAGAACCACCCGACATTGTATTGAAATATGAGGCCCGCAGCGCAACTAATCAGCGCTGCCAGAAGCAGGAAGTCGATGCGGCGCCACGGCGGTGCTTGTCGGGGCGTTGTTTTGGTTATCGCCAACACCAGAAGGGCGGCACAGACGATGCCGAGCGTCACTCCACCAACCCCGGGGACCCACAGCCACCTCCATCGAGGAAATGTTGCTCTGACGACATATTCAAGGTTGGAACCCCACGCCCAGAGCCAGGCCGGCCACGCCATCCAGCCGCCCAGCACGGCGATAACCTTGACGACCCACCAACCGATATTGCTTTTCATGACAATTTCACCACCTTGTAGCCGAGCCCGTAAATCACCTTCAGGTATTGCGGGTCTTTGGGATTGATTTCGATTTTCTCGCGAATATGACGTACATGAACCGATATGGTCTTGGCCACTTGAAAGGCAGGCTCGCCCCATACCGCCTCATAAATCTGGTCGGATGAATAGACGCGTTCCATGTGGTCCATCAGGAACCGCAGAATCGCGAATTCGAGTGGCGTCAGCGTTGTGTCCCGGCCGTCCACAGTGACGCGCTTTTGTGGCCGTCGTCGAGCACAAGTCCGCCGGTTTGGTAAACGTCGGGACGGTCGTCAAGCACCTCGTTCATTCCGCCCAGCCGGGCATATCGGCGCAAGGCCGCCCGTACCCGCGCCAGCAATTCGACCGGGTTGAACGGTTTTGTGACGTAATCGTCCCCACCCATGTTGAGCCCGAGAATACGGTCGGTGTCCTCGGCTTTGGCGCTTAAGAATATGATCGGCACATTGTTGGTCTTCCGGATGGTCGCGGCCGTTGCGATGCCGTCCAAGACGGGCATCATCACATCGAGCAGGACCAGATGGATAGGCTGTGCGGCCAGCACGTCGAGGGCGGCCTGACCGTCCGGGACCTTGACGACCCGGTACCCGTCCTGGGTCAGATAGATCTCCAGCGCCGCGGCGATTTCGCTGTCGTCCTCACAGACCAACACCGTGTAGACCGTGGCGTCCGAACTCTGCGGGATAGCTGTTCCACTTTTCACGTCGCTCCTTTCCAAGCCTGACCGCCAGCCTAGCCAGCGAAATCAAACAGGCGGAGCGACAAAAGCAAAGGTCTGTCAAAGGTTCGAAGTCGGCCCCAGAAGGTCCGGACGAGTGGTACGGTAGTGCGTTGTCGATGACATACTTCTGTGTAGCTCCATGCAAGTTCTGAAAAGGCTGGGAGCGCAAAGGGGAAAAAGGAGTTCCGCCATGATGATTTGTCCGCGATGTGGGGCCGAATACGCCGATGAGACGTCGTTTTGCGTCAATGATGGGGTTGGGTTGGTGGGCCAACCGATGGGTGGGCCAGGTCAGGTCGGGCCGCAGGGGGTTTCCGCACCAGCGGGTTGGCCAGCGCCGCCGAATCCGCAGTCGCCAAAACGCAAGGGTTGGCAATTGGCTCTGGTGTTGGCGATTACCCTGGTGGTGGTCGTTGCGGCGGGTGTCGCCGTGTTGCTGATCCGGAACAGGCCGGATGTCTCGTCCACCCCGACTGCGACAGCCACGACTCCAGCGGTGACGAGCCCGACTGCGACAGCCACGACTCCAGCGGTGACGAGTGAGAGCCCGAGCGCCTCGACCAACACCGACGACGGGGTGCGCGGGTTGAAGCAAGTTTGGCAGCACCCGTTTTACATGCCCTTTGACAATCAATGGGCGGGCGACGGGTACACAGGTTCCTGGCTGGTGTCGTCGCAGGTCTGGTTGTTCAGCAACAGCGGACAGATCAGTGGTCTTGACCCGGACACTGGTCAGACAATGTGGAATTACAAACCAGGCGACTGCGCGCGCACGCTGGTCGATGGCAAGGTTGCCTGTTTGGTGACTGATTCGTCTGGTGGCAGCACCAGTTCGCAGGTGTGTTTGATTGAAGCCCGAACCGGTGATTCGCAATGCCTCGATCTTGACGGCGCGGCCTCGATGGATGTGTGGTGGGCCAGTTTGACGACCGGTGATGGCTCGTTGTTCTTGCGAGGGCAGGCAGGTACCCAGGGCGTTGGGGGTTCTTACGTCTTTCCAGCGGCGCTGCGCGTCGATCTGAACCCGCTGAGAGTACGGTGGGCCACCACATTTGGGCCCGGGTACTGCGGTGCCCCTGACTCTGGGTCAGACTACCAAAAGTTTGACGAAGGCAAGGCCTCGGACAAAGGGGACGGGCTGGGCGTGAACAGCAATGTTTTTTGGTTTCGAGGGGCCCTGGACGGTGGTGACGCGTACGAATTGCCTTTTGCGGTGGACGCCAGGACTGGCCAATCGCTGTTTCCATCCAATGTGTGTCCAGAGATCGTCCCCTTGACCAACGACACTTTCCTTGTGCCAGCCGCCGTGAACGGTGGCCGCGTCACGCTGCCCGGCGGCGGTCAGGTCAAGTTCGTGCATGCGACTGGCGGAGCTATCGCCTGGGGCAGCCCAGCTATCAGTAATTACAGTATTGCTGACTCTGATACAGTCAGGCCGAGCGTGCCGCTCTACTACAGGTCAGTGCCTGGAACTGACTATTGGGACGGGCAAGCAACGCTTGGGGTGGTCTCGGGTGGCTCCTGGGACGTCACAATGAAGCTGCAGCACCCTCTCGCTGGTGGCGGTGCTTGGTATCTGAGTGGGGTAGTGGCTGGCGGCAACATCATTTTGGCGAGCGGCGATGGCCAGGTCGTGGCGATCGATTACTCCACAGGAAAGGTTCAGTGGTCCGCCACTGTGCCGTTCGATGAATCAGACGGTGTTGCTTACACCATGTTGGCGATGTTCATTCTTGGTGATTCGCTGGTTGTCACGACGATGGGCGACGGACTCGACGATCAATTCCGCGATCAGACGACGTTGCTCAGTCTGGCAACCGGTGAGGTGGTCGGAACAGCACCCGGTGATGCCATCGTCTCCCGTGACGGCACCATGCTCGGCGTCGTCAACCAGACAGACTCCGGCTTGACCCTCACCCGCTACGTCCCGTCCGACTCCTGAAGGAACATGCCGTACCTGCGGCCCGATGATGACTACTGGGACGGCGGGTAGGGGCGGTAGGCTGGTGCCTGGACAATTACCCAAGGAGGCACGGATGAAGCGCAAGGCGCGGGTTTTTGCTGGGTTGCTGGCGGTGGCATCGATGTTGGCGCTCACTGGTTGCAGCGTGCGTGCTCAGACGGCGTTCACCGTCGACGGCGAGGTCACCACCGTTGCCCAAGTCAAAGACATGGTCGATGGTTGCGCGGCGGCGGTACCGCCTGCGATGTCGGCGTCCGACATGGCCGACAACATGATCGTGGCGCAGGTCAGCCGCGCCATGGCCCGGGATCAAGACGTCCAAACCAGTGACGCCGACCTGACCGCGATGATCCAAAACGGGATGATCAATGGGTTGCCACCAGCCGTGCTCAACGACCCCACCTGCGCCGGCCTGGGCGTCGACTTGGCCCTGCAGGCGCTGCTAGTGTTCCAGATGGGCGGCCCGGCATATTTGGCGGCCGTTCAGGACCACAGTATCGTCGTCAACCCGCGTTTCGGCACCTTGAACCCCGACGACCTGACGCTGACTGGCAGTGGATCGCTGTCGCAGGCGTTCCAGAGATGACGGCCGGGCCCGACCGGGCGGCGCTGGCGGACGGAGCACTTGGCGCGAGCATCGACCTTGGCGACGCGTTGCCGCGCGTCGTCGCCCTGATGGCGCGTCTGCGGCGCGACTGTCCGTGGGACGCCGAGCAGACGCCTCGCAGTTTGGTGAAGCACCTGATCGAAGAGACGGCCGAGACCGTCGATGCGATCGAATCGGGGGTCGCCGACGACCTCGTCGAAGAACTGGGCGATGTGTTGTTGCAGGTGGTTTTCCACGCCGAAATCGCGCGGGAAGAGGGACGTTTCGATATCGACGATGTCGCCAATGCCCTCGTCACGAAACTAATCGTGCGTCACCCGTGGGTGTTCGGCGACGACGCCGCACCGACCCACGACAACATGATGGCGACCTGGGAAGGCGCCAAGCAGGTCGCCAAGAAACGGGACTCGACGCTTGACGGAATTGCCGACGCCCTGCCCGCCTTGGCCCGGGCCGCCAAAGTTGCCACCCGTCTGCGAGACAATCACGTTGATTCAGCCGTGGGGCTGCTGGACGACGAGCAGTCCGACGATTTCGGTGGACGTTTGCTGGCGCTGGTGGTAGAAGCCGTCCAAGCCGGCGCCGACCCCGACCAAGCGCTGAGAGACGCCACCCGGGCGTGGGAGCAGAAAGTCCGCGCCGCCGGGCTGTGAATGACCCGCCCCTCAGTCGTATAGCGGTGTGCTGAAGTAGCGCTCGCCGGTGTCGGGTAGCAGAGTCGCGACGAGTTTGCCGGGGCCCAGTTTGGCGGCCAGGCGGACGGCGGCCACGACGTTGCTGCCGGACGATATGCCGCACAGCAGGCCCTCTTCGCGGGCTAGGCGTCGAGCCATGGCGACTGCCTCGTCGTCCGTGATGACGGCGACTTCGTTGTAGATGTCCGTGTCGAGATTACCCGGGATCAAACCGTCCCCGATGCCCATTTGCAGGTGTGTGGTGATGGGGCCGCCGGTCAAGATGGCGGCGTTTTCGGGTTCGACGGCCCAGATGACGACGTCCGGGTTGGCTTCGCGCAGGCGACGCCCGATGCCGGTGATCGTGCCGCCCGTGCCGATGCCGGCGCAGAACCCGTCGATCGGTCGCTCGACCTGCTCGATCAGTTCGGCGGCTGTCGCGTCGTGGTGGATGGCCGGGTTGGCCGGGTTTTCGAACTGCTGGGGTACGAAGACGTGAGGATCGGCGGCGGCCATCGCCAAGGCGGTACGCACGCATTCTTGGATGCAGGCGCCGATGTCGCCCTCGTCATGGATCAAGACCAATTCGGCGCCGTAGGCCTGAATCAGCTTTCGGCGCTCGGCGCTGACGCAGTCGGGCATGACGATGCGCACTTTGATGCCGAGCACCGCGCCCACCAAAGCCAAGCCGATGCCCTGGTTGCCGCTGGTCGGTTCGCAGACGATGGTGTTGGGGCCGATGAGCCCGGCCCGGATGGCGGCGTCGACCATGGCGAGGGCGGTGCGCGTCTTGATCGACCCGCCGACGTTCAAACCCTCGAACTTGACGACGATCTCGGCGCCATCGGCCGGCGCCACATGGCGCAACCGGATGACGGGCGTATCGCCGATGACTTCTAGCACATCGTTGTGTATCACAGGTATCTCACTTCCCGGGGGGCCTGGGGCGAGTCTACTCGTCGCGGGGCGAATAGGGGCACAATGGGGTACATATCACGGAACCAAGGGGCTGATCGGACGGGCGTGAGCCAGGTGATCTGTCCCAACGGATCGATTTAGGAGGACGTCATGGAATACATCAAGCTTGGCAACACCGGGTTACGGGTGTCAGAAATCGTCTTGGGGTGCATGAGCTTCGGCGAGCCGAGCCGCGGCAATCAGCCGTGGAGCTTGCCGGAGGACGAATCGCGCCCCTTCATTGAGCAGGCGCTGGCGGCTGGCATCAACACCTTCGACACGGCCGATGTCTATTCCGCCGGCAGCAGCGAGGAGATCGTCGGTCGGGCGCTGAAGGACATGGCCAAGCGCGAGGAGATTGTCATCGCGTCGAAGGTCAACGGGCGAATGTACCCGGGGCCGCACGGAATGGGCTTGTCGCGGGCACATATCATGACGGCGATCGATGCCAGCTTGCAGCGCCTGGGCACGGATTACATCGACCTGTACCAGATTCACCGCTTCGACCCGACCGTCCCCGTCGAGGAGACGATGCAGGCCCTGGACGACGTCGTCCGAGCCGGCAAGGTGCGCTATATCGGGGCGTCGTCAATGACGGCCTGGCAGTTCGCCAAGATGCAATACACCGCTGACCTGGGCGGATGGACGCGGTTCATCTCGATGCAAGACCAGTACAACCTGCTGATGCGCGAGGAAGAGCGCGAAATGTTGCCGTTCTGCCTCGACCAGGGCGTGGGCGTCATACCCTGGAGCCCGCTGGCCCGCGGGCAAGTCACCCGTCCCTGGGGGACGACGACGCCGCGAGCGGCGAGCGATCAGTTCGGCTCGGAGTTGTATCAGCAACAGGTGGACGCCGCCAAGTCGATCGTCGACGCCGTCGCGTCAATCGCCAAGGTGCGCGGCGTGACGATGGCGCAAATCGCCCTGGCCTGGGTGCGCAATAACTCGGCGGTGACGGCCCCGATAGTCGGTGTCACCAAGCAGCAGCATCTGACGGACGCGATAGAGTCGCTGAAGATCACCCTGACGGCGGACGAGTTGGACCTGCTGGAATCACCGTACTTGCCGCAAAACCCCGAGGGCTTCTGATCCAGGCCTGAAAGGAAGGCTGTGCCTGGACGGTCTGCCGCGACCGACGATGTCAGCCGAACAGGCCGGCTTTCTTCCAGCCTTGGGCCGCCAGATATGCCCGCAGCGGCTCCTTGATCCAGTTGGAGTCGAAGTTGGTTGTCACGACGCCGGTTTGGCCGGTCTGATTGTCGTGGCCCAGGCCGATCGAGAAGCTCTTGCCGGCCGAGTTGCCGACGAACTTCGACGTGCTGCCGCCAAAGTGGATGCCGCCACCGTCGATGCTCGCCTCCATCTGCTGGCTGGCCTCGACGGTGTGTTCCTTGAACTTGCCATCGGGGTGTAACTCGACGATGAACTGGAATTGCTGGATTTCGGCCGTGACGGATTGCGGGCTGAACAGCGTCTGGTCCTGCCACCGCCAAGTCCCAATGATCGTGTTGTTTGGGCCGACGGAGTACTGGAATGGTTGGCCAGGTCGGTTGAGTTGTGCGACACCAGCCAAGGTGGATCCCAAATCAGGCATGAGTGCCTCCTGTCTTCTTCCTTGATGACATGTTTCGCAGTGTGCTGGGGATCACCCAACATTCACCAGCATAATACAGAGATCTGGTGAGCTACCTGCCGGGGACAAGCGATGATGGGCGATCGACGCGCGGTCGTCCGGCCATTTGGTCACAGTGCACTAGGCTGGAGGAACCAATCGTCGGGCGGAAAGCAGCGAAACATGGCATCGGAACCGCCGAGGCTGACAAGCTGCAGTGGGAGGTCGAAGAAGGTGTCGTGGCGGGGTATCTTCCTTGGGCTATCGCGCTCGGCGGCGTGTCTGGCTGGGCGCCTTGGCGCCGTGAAAAGCATTCCCTGGTGCCAGGTGGCTTGGGCGATCTGCTGCTGCATGCCGGTCTGCGAAACGCCGCGCCAGTCACTGCCAGCCGGTGGAGGATGCGCCTCATCGCGGTTCTGGCGGGTCTTGTTATCGTCGCGTTCGAGACGTGGTTCATAAAGGTCCAGGTGACTGGCTGGTGATCGTCGCGCGACGTTCACGTTGCAGCCAATGTGGCGCGTTCAGTTGACGTTCTGTGGAGGCCCTGTAACGCGTACCCCCAATCCACCTACGGGCCGGGCCGCTGCACTAGGCTGGAGACACGAAATCATTAGCCCATATGCCCGCCTGGGCGGGCGGAAAGTAGGCAGGCATGGCCAGCATTGAATACATCGAGTCACGCGAAATTCTCGATTCGCGCGGCAACCCCACCGTCGAGGTCGAGGTCATCCTTGACGACGGCACCGTCGCGCGGGCATGCGTCCCGTCGGGGGCGTCCACAGGCAAGCTCGAGGCCATCGAGCTTCGTGACGGCGACAAGTCGCGTTACGGCGGCAAGGGCACGCTGAAGGCCGTCGAGAACGTCGTCGAGGTCATCGGCCCCGAGGTGCTCGGCTTCGAGGCGTCCGAACAGCGCATCCTGGACGAGACGATGATCGAGCTGGACGGCACCGACAACAAGGGCAAGCTGGGCGCCAATGCCATCCTCGGCGTGTCGCTGGCCGTCGCCCGCGCCGCCGCCGAGTCGGCGGAACTGCCGCTGTACCGCTACCTGGGTGGCCCCAACGCCCACATTCTGCCGGTGCCTTGCATGAACGTCCTCAACGGCGGCGAGCACGCCGACTCCAACGTCGACATCCAAGAGTTCATGATCTGCCCGATCGGCGCGCCGACGTTCGCCGAGGCCCTGCGCATGGGTGCGGAGGTCTACCACGCGCTGGCGTCCGTCCTCAAGAAGCGCGGCCTGAGCACCGGTCTGGGCGACGAGGGCGGTTTCGCCCCGAACCTTGACTCGAATGCCGAGGCTTTGGATCTGCTGATCGAGGCCGTCAAGGCCGCCGGTTACAAGCCTGGCAAGGACGTCGCCTTCGCTATGGACGCCGCCGCCTCCAGCTTCTTCGAGGACGGCAAGTACAACTTCGAGGGTGGCAAGAAGACCACCGCCGAGATGATCGACTGGTATGCCGGTTTGGTCGAGAAGTACCCGATGGTGAGCATCGAGGACCCGCTGGACGAGGGCGACTGGGACGGCTTCATCGCCTTTACCGAGCGCTTGGGCGACAAGGTTCAGGTGGTGGGCGACGACCTGTTCGTCACCAACCCGATTCAGGTCAAGAAGGGCATCGAGAAGAAGGCTGCCAATGCGTTGCTCGTCAAGGTGAACCAGATCGGCTCGCTGACCGAGACCATCGACACTGTCGAGATGGCCCATCGCGCCGGCTTCCACTGCATGGTCAGCCACCGCTCCGGTGAGACCGAAGACACCACGATCGCCGATTTGGCCGTCGCCCTAGGCACGGGCCAGATCAAGTCGGGCGCCCCGGCCCGCACCGAGCGTGTCGCCAAGTACAACCAGCTTGTGCGCATCGAGGAGGACTTGGACGACGCCGCCGAATACGCCGGCGCCGCGGCTTTCCCCCGGTTTGACGTCTCCAAGTGGGCGTGATGTGCTGATTGGTTGAGCGTCGGTCAAACAGACGCCAAGATCTGGAAAAGGCGGCTCCGGGACACCGGGGTCGCCTTTTTCCTGCGGCCCGAGAGGCCGGGTTGGGGGCGGCGTGATGGGCGGGTCGGGGCGGCGGGCGCTCAATCGGTGGCGGCGTCGATCGCGTCTTGCGATGCCAACGGCAATTTGACGGTGAAAACCGCGCCGCCGTGTGGACGGTTGGCGGCGGCAACCTCGCCACCGTGGGCGGCGATGGTATGCGCGACGATCGACAGCCCCAGCCCGGTACCCGGCGTGTTGCGCGACTTGTCGCTGCGGTAGAACCGATCGAAGACGTGTGGCAAATCTTCCTTGGCGATGCCGGGACCGTCATCGGCGACGGTCAGCACCCCGTCAGCCAAGTGCACGTGGACGGTACCGCCGTCGGGTGAGAATTTGATGGCGTTGTCGATCAGGTTCAGCACCGCCCGCTCGAGTGAATCAGGCTCGCCGAGCACGGTGCAGGGCAACAGGTCGACATCGAAAGCTTGGCCATGGCTGCGCCGACGGGCTCGCACAACCGCCCGGTCGACCACCTCGGCCAAATCGGTCGGCGCATTGACGGGGGCGGACGACTCGTCGCGCGACAGTTGTACCAGATCAGCCACCAGCGACGTGAATTCGCCCAACTGGGCGGCGATGTCGCCCAAGATCTCGGTCCGGGTACCCGGCGGCAGCATGCCGGATTGCTCATCCGCCACCAACAGCTCGACGTTGGTTCGCATGCTCGTCAGCGGCGTTCGAAGCTCGTGGCCAGCGTCGGCGATCAGACGTTTTTGCCTGTCGCGGGACGATTCCAACGACACCATCATGGTGTCGAAGCTGCGCGCCAAGTCGCCCAACTCGTTGTCGGCATAGGCGCCCACAGGGCGTAGTTCGCCGGTTTGGGTGACGTGCGCCGCCGCGTCGGCCAGCTCGCGTACGGGCCGAACGGTCGAGCGCCCGGACACATAACCCAGCCCGGCGGCGCCGACCACGAACACCGCCCCGGTTACGAACAGTAACGTCCGTAAACGGCTCAGCAGCGCGTTGACAGAGTCCAGGGGTGTGGCGAGCACCAGCGCGAACCGCGCCGAATCGATGCCCAGCGGCACAGCGATGACGCGATACATCTGCCCGTTGGACGCCTCGGCGTTACGAGCCGAATAGCCCAGCTGCGTCCGGGCGATGCTCAGCTCGGGTGGCCCGATGACAATGTTCACTTTCTCGCCGGGCACCCGCACCTCTTGGCCGTTGGCGGCGACCAGGGTCAGCAACACGTTTGTCGCCGTCAGCACCGTCGGGTCGATGCCGCCCAGGCCGATGATGTCGTCCTGCAACGGCTGTGCGGTCTGCCGGGCAATGCTGAAAAGGTCGGCGTCTATTTGCTGCTCGTACGAGAAGCGGGTGAACCAGTAGCCCACCAAGCTGAGCGCAGCGATGGCGACGGCCGTCAGCGCTGCCGTCAGGCGGGCGAACCGCCCCAGTAACGATTGACCGCTGACCATGTGCTGCGCCGACTGCCGCAGCGGGCTGGCCTCCGTCACGGGGCTGTCTCGCGCAGAATGTAGCCGACGCCGCGGATGGTGTGGATCAGGCGTGGGGCGCCGTCTTCTTCCATCTTGCGGCGCAGGTAGCCGATGTACACCTCCAGCGAGTTCGCGGTGGTCGGGAAGTCGAAGCCCCACACCTCGTTGAGCAGCCAGTCACGCTTGAGGACGGCCCGGGGGTGGTGCATGAACGCCTCCAGCAGCTCGAACTCGGTACGCGTGCAAGTGATCGTCCGCGACCCCCGGTGCACTTCGCGGGTCTGGGTGTCCAAGGTGACGTCGGCGAAAGTCAGCACCTCGCCCATCGCCAACCCCTGTTCGGCCTTCGTGCGGCGGGTCAGTGCCCGCAGGCGGGCCAGTAGTTCGTCCAACGCGAAAGGCTTCACCATGTAGTCGTCGGCGCCGGCATCCAGCCCGTCGACCCGGGCGTCGACGGCGTCCTTGGCGGTCAAAATCAAGATTGGCACACCATTGCCGCTGTCCCGCAGCGACCGCGTGGCGGCCAAGCCGTCCAGGCGGGGCATCATCACATCCATGATGACGGCATCGGGCCGTAGGTTGGACAATTTGCCCAGTGCCGCCAGCCCGTCCTCGGCTGTCGACACCTCATAGCCGTTGTATTGCAACGACCGGGCCAACGAGTCGCGCACCGCCTGGTCGTCGTCCACCACAAGAATGTGCATGCGTCTAGCTTAGCTGGGGGACCCACCGTGAGGCGTGACGACAAGGTTGAAGCGACGCCAGGTGTGTTTAGGTCGGCGAATCCGTTGGCTGAGGGGCCGTCGTGGAGTTGTCCGGGACCCAGCTGGTGGACTGTCCCTTGCTGTTGTCGTAGCCGCACTCGTTGCGCAGCGCCAGACGGTCCATGCCCTTGCCGTGCGCCTGGCCGACTGTGCCAGAGTAAATCTGGTTGTCTTTGGACGGACGGTTCAAGTCGCTGCTCTGGTCGCACAGGTGGTAGGTCGAACCGCCGCTGACCCAGTAGACCATGTCGGTCAAAGTCTGGCTGTGGGCGACGACGAAGGCCGTTTCAGTGGCATACTGTTCCTGCGACGGCGGATTGGTCGACACGCCAGCCCAGGTCGACGCGCCCAACACGACGACGGCGACGGCCGTCACAATGCCCTTTTGGGCGCCCTGGAGGTTCTTGCTCAGCAGCACCAGGATGACCAGCGGCAAGAAAGCGACCACCGAGATGATGGCGCCGAGCTGGTTTTGCACGAAGAAGCGCACTGGATCTTTGGTCGAGGCCGGGTCGAGCCGGTTGGCCTTCTTCCACAGCTGCGAGGCGATGATGGCCAAAACACCGCAGATCACAATGAAGACGATGCACAAAACGAACAGCGTGGTCTGCGTGATGGTCGCGCCCATAAACGGGTACTGGGCTACCGCGCCGCTGCCCGAATCGATGGAACCGGACGACTGCTTGAACAGCAACCCGAAGATCACAACGCATTCAAGCGCGATTGCAACCACCCACAAGATGACAGCAAACAGACGCAAGCGGTTGGCACTGGCGCGGTCTTCCGGCCTCGGCTGCCATGTCGGTTCTGGTGCAGCTGTCTCCGTCGACTGGACGACCTTCTTTGTTGACTTGGACGTGGCCATTTTCACTCCCTTTCGACCAGCGTCCATCGCTGGCCGTCACAGTCTATCAAAGCCTTGTGGGAAGGGTCTGCACCGCGTGGCCACTTTGGCAGGGCTGGACGAAACGGCTAATGGGCCTTCCGCCAAGCCTCGATGCCCTTGGCTAGACGGGCCATGCCGTCGTCCACTAAGGTGCGCGGACACCCCACGTTGATGCGGAAAAACCTCGGACCACCGTATTGGGCGCCGTTCGAGACGAACAAGCCCGTCTGCTGGCGCAGGAACTCGCAAAACTCCGTCGCGTCGCCATCCGCGCCGACCAGCGACTCACAGTCGACCCACATCAGGTAGGTGGCCTGGCTGGGGACGACGTGCAGCCCGAGCGCTGCCATGGCCGCCGTGGCCGTGTCCTTGTTGGCTTTGACGTAGGCGCGCATCTCGTCCGTCCACGGGCCGCCCTGTGTGAAGGCGGCGATGGCGGCTGCCTGGGCGAAGGAGTTGGGCTCGCCGATCTCGTCCCGGTTTAGGCCGGCGGTGACGAGGCCGCGCAAGCGTTTGTCCGGAACGACCACGGCCGAGGTCGCCAAGCCTGGGATGCTGAACGTCTTGGTGGGGGAGACGCAAATGACGGCGGGGCAGTGGGGTGCGGCGACGGCGAAAGGCGTGTAGTCGACGCCCGGGTCGGTGATGTCGCAGTGGATTTCATCCGATATGACGATGACGTCATGATCTGCCGCCAAGCGCCCGATGCGGGCCAAGTCGTTCGACGTCCAAACCTGGCCCGTCGGATTGTGGGGGTTGCAAAGCACGAACAACCTGACGTCGGGGTCGGCCATTTTGTGCTCCAGATCGTCCCAGTCGATGTGGTAGCCGGTGCCGTCGTAGGCCAGATCCGAGCTGACGACGACTCGATCGGAGTTGCGGATCGACGAGTAGAAATGGTTGTAGACCGGGGTCTGTATCAGCACCTTGGTGTCTTCGTCGGACAATGTGCGCACCAGGCTGCTGATGGCCGGCACGACACCGATGCAAAACTGGATTTCGTCCGTGGTCATCGCCCAGCCATGGCGCTGGTGCCACCAGTCCGCGACGGCGTGGCGCCAGGTATCGCTGGTTTCGTTGTAGCCGTAGCAGGGCTGCGCCGCTCGCGCCTGGACGGCATCGACGATGCACGGTGCCACGACGAAATCCATGTCGGCCACCCACATCGGCAGCTCGCCTGGTTCAACGTCCCATTTTGCCGTGTTCAGCCCGTCCCGGTTGACGACGGTATCGAAATCAAACTGCATGGCACTAGCTCTCTGTGATTATCGTGGTGGCATCTGCGTCGACGCGGTCGGCGTCAATTGTCAATTCGCCGATACCGCGTGACTTGATGATGCCGCCCGACGGATTGATGACCGAATCGATCATACTTTCGACTTCCACGTCAACGGTGGAGTACTCGAATGCCAGTGTCGTGTTGATCAGCTTGCAGCCGCGCATGACCAACCCTTCGATATAGCAGAGGCCTTGCAGCGATTCGATCGTGCAATTGATGAATGTCACGTTGCGTGAATTCCAGCCCAGGTACTCGCCGATGATCGTCGAATCGCGGACAACCACGTTTTCGCAGTTCCAAAAGGCATCCTTGCTGAGCAGTGTCGAATCGGTGACTTCGATGTCGCGGCCGCCGTCGAAAGCATAGTTGCCCGACAAGTTCAAGCCGTCGGCGACGATGTTCGAACTGTTCATTCCGAAATAGTCGCCATGCACCGAGACGTCGGTCATGCGGATGTCGTCGCATGACCACATGGTTTCGGCGGCATCGGACATGCAGACATTTTCCATGGTGATGTGGCGGCTGCGGCGCAGCGTTTTCGGCGCGGCGACGAGCACTCGTTGCAGGGTGATGCCGTCCACGTACCACAGGCCGCTTCGGGCCGTGTCCAACAGCGACGAGTCGGCGAGGGTGACATGCTTGGCGTACCAGAGCGGGTACTTCCATTCGAAGACGGTGTGACGCGCGTCCACGTCGCAACTGTGCTTCAGGGGCGACTCGCCTTCGGCGAAGATGACGTTGTCGACGGTGACGTCCTTGGCGCCGAAAGCCGCCCTTTCACCTGTCAGGCGGATGTCTTTGATTGTCGTCGTCATTCGCTCTACCTTACCCATTCCGCCGCGCAAAAGCGCGCCCTCTATTGTCTCACTATCGGCCTAGCGGTCGATCACATCTCATCCCAGCGAGCTACAAATTGGCCTGTGATGGCCTTGATGCATTCGGTAATCTGGGAAGCATAGGAGAAAAAACGCCCCAGCCACGCGGCTAGCCCCAGCCACGTGAAGGAGTGATTGAAAAAAATGATACGAGTCGCGATTGTTGACGATCTGGAAGTGGTTCGTGACGGCCTGCGCGCGTTGATCGGTTCGAGCGGCGACATGACGGTGGTCGGCGAGGCGAGCAACGGCGCCGAGGCCTTGCCAATGCTGGTGAAAGCGCGACCGGATGTTGTAGTCATGGACGTTTACATGCCGGTGATGGATGGCCTCGAAGCCACCCGGCGCATCGTCGAGTCCGGGCTGCCGACTCGTGTTCTGATCCTGACGGCCTACGATCGCGACGAATACGCGTTCGCGGCGCTCAAGGCGGGTGCCAGCGGTTTCTTGATCAAGGACGCCCGCCCCGACCTGCTGCTGTCGTCGATACGCGTGATCTCTTGGGGGGACGCCACCGTCTCGCCCCGGGTGACGCGACGCTTGCTGGACCTGATGGCGAAGCGCCTGCCCGACGTGGGCGGCCTGCCGAATGTCCGGCTGGATACGCTGACGGATCGCGAACGAGAAGTGCTGCTCGAGATCGCCCGCGGCGCCACCAATGCCGAGATCTGCGAGCGTCTCTACATGGCCCAGGGAACGGTCAAGACGCACGTCGGCCACCTGCTGGCCAAACTGGATTGCCGGGACCGCGTCGCCCTTGTGATCACAGCCTACGAGGCCGGCCTGGTGACGCCCTGAGCGTGGTGCGTCGCCCGGCTCAGCCCATCTTGCAGGTGGTGTCAGCGGCTGGCATGGTGCCGGCGGAAAGATAGGCGCGCACGATCTTGTCGATGCATGAACTGCCCGAATCATAGCTGCCGTGGCCCACGCCGTCCCGGGTCACCAGTACGCCGGCCGGCATTTGCTGCACCATCCATTGGGCGTACTGGTACGGGGTAGCGTTGTCGCCGGTGCCGCCGATCACCAGGAATGGCGGGTCGCCGGCGCCGCGGAAATCGATCTGGGGCGCCGGTTTCGCCGACCACAGCGGGCAGGTGGTGTCGGGCCCCATGAACCGGCCGAAATACGGTGCCGAACCTTTGTCGGTTTCCCACTGTGAAAACGCCGCGTCGAGGCCGGAATCGGCTATGTCTGCGCAATTGATGGCCGGGAACGCCGTCGCCAGTGAGCCGTAGCCGGTATCGGAGCGGTCGTTCATGGCGTCTGCCGCCGATAGCATGTAGCTGCCGTCCCCGCCGAATGTCGCCTGCAGCGTGCCGGCCAACGCTGAATAGGCCGCCGTGCCGGAGTACATGAACAGGGCGAGCCCTTGCACGAACAGCGATTGGGTCAGTTTTCGATTCCCGACGCTGAGCGGGCTGGTGGCCAGTGTGACGGTGAAATCCTTGATCCCCTGCATGACATCGTCTGCGGTTTGGCCGCCGTAGCCCTTGCTGGCGGCCCACTTGCAGTACTCGCCCAGCGCCAGTTCGAAGCCGTCCGTCTGGGCGACTGAATCGTTCTCGGTGATGTTGACGGCCGCGTCCAGAATCATGCGACCGGCATTTTGGGGGTAAAGCTCCAGGTAGACGGCGCCGATGAAGGTGCCATACGACGTGCCCATCCAGTTGAATTTGGCGTCGCCCAGCAGCTGGCGCAGCATGTCGAAGTCGTAAACCGTCTCGATTGTGGTGATGTGGTCCAGCAGCGCGCCGGAGTTTTGACGGCATTGAGCGGTGAATTGCTTGGTGGCATCGATCAGGGTCTGCTTTTGGGTGTCGTCGGTGGGCGCCATGGGTGCGTTGAAGTAGACGTCGATCTGGGCGAGCGTCCCGCAGACGACGGGCGTCGAGTTGCCCGAGCCGCGCGGGTCCATGCCGATGATGTTGAAACCCTCCAGGCCTTTCTGGTTGAAACCGTCCACGTAATCCATGGCCGAACCGCCCGGGCCACCCGGGTTGATGAACAGATCCGGGGACGACGTGACGGCCATCGGGCCGCTGGCAGGACGCCGTTTCATGGCCAGGGTTATCGCCGTACCGTCGGGGTTGTGCCAATCCAGCGGCGCCAACACTTGCGCGCACTGCATGCCATCGTCGGCCGGCGTGCAATCACCCCAGGTCACTGTTTGCTTGAAGTAGCGGTCGTAACCGGTGCCGGCGGGCGCATCGGTCATGCCGGGAACGCGCAGGTTTGGGTCAAAGTCGACGGTCTGGCGGTCCGGGCTCGTCAGGTCGGTGTAAGTGTGCGCCGGCACGGGCAGGGTTATCGCGCCGACCGGCGTGGGGGTCCGCTTGCTGTGCGTGGCGAGAATGCCGCCGCTGTCGGGGCTAGCGCAGGCGGCCAACAACGTCGCCAGCACCGCAGCACCGACTCCCTGAACGATCCGACGTCTCACCTGATCGAGTTTACTGGTATTGCTTGCGCTTGGCACGGTTGAAGCGCATGGCGGCGTCGACGGCCCAGCCGCCGGAGCCCAGGCAGAACACCGCCAGCCCGACGCCCGCCACCATGACATCCCAGTCACCGGTGAACCCGGCCTGGCCGGCGACGAAGGGGCTGGCGTAGCCCCACTGGACGAACACGAGCATGGCAATGGCCAGCGCCGCCGTCAACAGGCCGGCTAGGCGCACGCCGAAGCCGATGATCAGCAGCACGGTGATGATCAGCAGCAGCGCGCCCAAGGCCCAGGCGATCGGTGTGGCATAAGGGATGCTGCGATCCGTCAACCAGGCGGTGGTGGCAGGGATGTTCCAAAGCACCTGGACGCCGCGCACGCCCAGCAACGCCGCCAGCACCAGGCGAATGAGTGCTAGACCGAACGAGCCGATGAACTTGTCATTGACGTGCCGCTCGGGCGGCGGCAACGCCACGTCGTCTTCGCTGACCGGGACGGTCCCCAAAGCCTTGGCGCGGGCCTCGCGCTCTTGATTGCGGACGCGGGTTTCTTCGGCTTTGCGGTCGGCCTCCGCCTGCGCGGCCTGACGATCAGCCTCGGCCTGCTGCTTGGCTGCGGTGTCGCGCTGGGCCATCGCGTCAGCCGCCGCCTGGGCTCGTTTTTGTGCCTCAGCGATGCTGATGTTGACAGTCGGCTCGTTGGCCGGGTCGTCCTCTTCGATGACTTTGGTCGGCTCCGGGTTGCTCACTTTGTTCTCCTCACTGGGGAAGTTATATCTGGGAGATTAATAGTGCACTGTGACCAAATAGCTTGCCGTCCGGATCGCACCGGGTCGGGCGTCTGGCCGCGTTGTCGTCGGTCACGATAGCCCACTATCGCTCCCTCCTCCGCCTTGCCATCCATCCCGCCCGGCACGCCCGAACGTGAACCCATTCAGTCACAGCACACCAGGTTTTCACAATTCTACTTGCGGTCTGGCATGTCGGGCGCTATTGGTGGGGCCATGCGCTAGCCGAAGCCGGCAAGCTGGACGAAGAGGGCTTCCATGACCAGCAGCGGGGCGACATTGCCGTCCAGCGCGCGACGGGCGCCGAGCAGCGCGTCCAGGCAGCCAAGGGTGCGGGCCGCCGTGGTGTTTTGGGCCGCCTCGGCGGTACGCGAGGCGACAGCGACATTGATGAGCTCGGCCGTCGGCGCGCCGGTTTGCAGGGCCAAAACATCGCGGTACCAGGTGGACAGCTGCGTCAGGACGTTGTCGAGCGCGTCGCGTTGCAGGCGCTTGGCCCGGGCTTTCTGCTGCTCTTCCAGTTGGTTGACGGCGGCGGCCGCGTTGCGGGGCCGGGTGCCCTTCGTGCCGAACCCGAGCATCAGGTCCAGTTCCGCCTTCTCTTTGGCGTCCAGCTGGCTGGTCTGGTCGCTGGCCTCGGCTTGGGTGCGGCTGACGACGTCTGCGGCACTGGCCAGGCATTCGCCGAGGGTGGTCCATTTGGCCGGTAGCGCGATGATGGCGTCCCGGGCCTGGCGGACGGCGGGATCGGTGGCCAAAGCGCGGGCCCGGCCGACGTGACCCTGGGCGGCCCTGGCGGCCGCCAGCGCCAGATCGGGGTTGACGCCCTGCAAGATCAGCAGTGCCACGACATCGTCGTCCGGTGGCGTGACCAGCCGCACTTCGCGGGCCCGCGACCGGATGGTGATCGGCAGATCGTCGGCGCCCGGCGCGCAAAGCACCCAGACCGTGCGCAAGGCGGGCTCTTCCAGCGACTTGAGCAGCGCGCCGACGGCGCGATCCGTCAAACGGTCGGCGTCTTCGACGACGAGCACCTGCCAGGGCCCGGCGATCGGTGTCAGCGCGGATTTGCGGGCCAGGTCACGGGCCTCGTCCACGCCGATGCTGAGCTGCTCGGTGCGGCACAGCGTGACGTCCGGGTGCGAGCCCGCCAGGGCCGTTCGACATGTGTTGCAGACGCCGCAGCCGCCCTGATCGCACTCCAGTGCTGCCGCGAAGGCGCGGGCTGCCACGGACCGCCCCGAGCCCGGCGGCCCGGTGAACAACCAGGCATGGGTCATGGCGGAAGTATCGGCCGCTGCGACGGCCCGCTGCAGCTCGCCGACGGCCTTCTGCTGGCCGATCAGGGCATCCCAAACTGTCATGCTTCAATCATGCCCTGCCCAACCGACAACATGCGGTGACTCATGCCCGGTTCTTTCCGTCGCGGGGGGCGTTCCGGGCGTCGATGCCTTACGGCATCCTCTCGCCGCCCTGCACCCTGGGAGCCTCCTAACCCGGCGCTCCTTCGGACCGCTACGGGTAGAACCCCAAGCCCCCGCTCGTGGAAAGACCCAACCATGAGTCACAAAACGTAACCTATGGTGGCCAACTTTGTTCGGACTGACTCGGCGATAGCTTCGCGGGCCTGGCGGGCGTCGAGCACCAGGTAGTGGTCGGGGTCGCGGGCGGCCAGATCGAGGAAACCCTGGCGGGCGCGCCGGTGCAACTCCAGTCCAGCGCCTTCGAGGCGATCCTTGGCCGTGATCGCCTCAACGGCGTCGGCCGGGTCGGCGTCCAGCAGGACGGTCAGATCGGGGCGTCGTCCCCCCGTCGCCCAGGTGGCCAGGCGCTCGACATCGCCGCCGTCAAGCTCGCGGCCGGCGCCCTGGTAGGCGATCACCGAGTCCGTGTAGCGGTCGGAGACGACGACGGCACCATCAGCCAGCGCCGGTTCGACCACTTCGGCGACGTGTTGTGCCTTGTCGGCGATATATAGCAGGGCTTCAGCGGACGGGCAGATGGGCCCCGATGCCGGGTTAAGCACGAGGTCGCGAACCCGCGCCCCGAGCCAGGTTGCCCCTGGTTCGAAAGTGACGACATGGGCCACCCCGGCCTGCTGCAACGACGCTGCCAGCAAGGCGACCTGCGTCGATTTGCCGACCCCGTCCCCGCCCTCGAAAACGACGAACAACCCTGTCATGTGCCCTCGCTTCCTCACTTGCGGCGCGTGTTCGAGCGCGGCGAGGCGGCGCCAGTGGCCCGCCCAGAGGCGGGGCCTTTGGCCCGTTTTTCGGCCAGCAACTCGGCCGCCCGGTCAAGGGTCACCGTCGCGGGATCGTCGGTCTTGCGCAGCGTCGCATTGGTCGTGCCGTCGGTCACGTAGGGGCCGAAGCGGCCGTCCTTGACAGTCACCGGGTGGCCGGAATTCGGGTCGTCGCCCAGAACGCGCCCCGGCACTGTTGGTGACGCGTCACCGCCCCGCCCGCGGCGCGGCTTGGGTTGCGCGAACAGCGCTTTGGCCGCCTCGAGGGTGACGGTGAACAGTTCGTCCTCGCTTGTCAGCGACCGGAAGTCGGCGGCGCCCTTTTTCAGATACGGACCGTAGCGCCCGTTGGCGGCCACGATTGCCTCGCCGCCGTCCTCGCCCAGCGTGCGCGGCAGGCTGAGCAGGCGCACAGCGTCTTCCAGGGTGACGGTGTCGAGACTCATGTTCTTGAACAGCGACGCCGTTGGCGGCTTGGTTTTGGCTTTCGCTTTAGCCTTACCCTTGGCTTTGCCCTTGCCCTTGCCGTTGTCTTTCGGCTCGGCGTCGCTGTCGGGCCCATCTGCGGCGTCGTCCGCTTGCAGCGTCACATAGGGCCCGTAACGTCCGTCCTTGGCGACCACCGCGTGACCGGTTTCCGGGTCGATGCCCAGCACCCGTCCCGACGCGGCGGCCATGCCCGCCGTCTTCATCAACTCGCGCGCCTTGTCGGGCGTCAGCTCGTCGGGCGCCAGATCGTCTGGGACGTTGGCGCGCTTCGTGGCCTCGGCGGGGTCATCGGCGTCGCTGTGGGCCTCGACGTAGGTGCCGTAGCGGCCCACGCGCACATCGATGCCGGTGTCGCCGATGGGGAAGGTCGAGATGGCCCGGGCGTCGATCTCGCCTAGGTTGTCGACCAGCTCGTGCAGCCCGGCGGACGCCCCGTGGGCCTTGTCGCCGAAGTAGAACTGCGTCAACACAGCCAACCGCTTGGCCTCGCCGTCGGCAATCTCGTCCAGCCTGTCCTCCAGGTTGGCGGTGAATGTGTAATCGACCAGGTCGGTGAAATGCTGCTCGAGCAGGCGCGTCACGGCGAAGGCCAGCCAGGTCGGCACCAGGGCCGAGCCGCGCTTGAAAACGTAATCGCGGCTGGTGATGGTGCGGATGATCGACGCATAGGTGCTGGGGCGTCCGATCTCCAGTTCCTCCAGCTTGGCCACCAGCGACGGCTCGGTGTAACGGGCGGGCGGCTTCGTCGAATGCGCTTGCGCGGTGACCTCGGGCGCGTCCAGGTTCTGCCCCTGGCTCAGCGACGGCATGACGGCCGAGGACTCGTCATCGTCGTCGCGCGATTCGACGTAGGCGCGCCGGAACCCCGGGAAGGTGAACGTCGTGCCCGACGCCGTGAAGCCGGCTTTGGTGACGGGGCCTACCTCGAGCGCCAGCTTGGCAGCCAGTGCGGCCTCAACGCCGACGGTGACGGTCAGGGCTTGAGCGTCCACCATCTGCGACGCCAAAGTGCGCTGCCAGATCAGCTCGTACAGCCGCAGCTGATCGCCCCGCAGACCGGTTTTCGCGGGCGGGGCGAACTCGTCGCCGGCCGGCCGGATGGCCTCGTGGGCCTCTTGGGCGTTCTTGACCTTCGAGTCGTAGATCCGTGGCCGGGGCGGCAAGTAATCGACGCCGTACAGCACCGTGATCTGGCGCCGGGCCGCGTCGATGGCCTGCTGTGACAGCGTCACCGAGTCGGTGCGCATGTAGGTGATGTGGCCCGACTCGTACAGTTCCTGGGCCACCGACATCGTCCGGGCGGTCGTGAAGCCAAGCTTGCGGCCGGCCTCCTGCTGCAGCGTCGTCGTCCGAAACGGTGCCGCCGGGCGGCGGACGGACGGTTTCGACTCGACGCTGGTCACGCTGAACGCGGCCGCCTTCAGCGCCGTCGCCAGGGTGTCGGCGTCGGTTTCCGCCAAGATCAGGGCTGACTTCGTTTTGAGCGTTCCCGTGGCATCGAAATCGCGGCCCTGGGCGATGCGGGACGGCCCCAGCGTCACCAGCTTGGCGCTGAACTGTTCGGGTTCGCCGGGCTTGGCGTCGTCGGGACGGACGGCCAGCAGGGCCTCGATGTCGCAGTAAGCTGCCGGGACGAAGGCGATGCGCTCGCGCTCGCGGTCGACCACCAAGCGCGTCGCCACCGACTGCACCCGTCCGGCCGACAACCGCGGCAGCACTTTGCGCCACAACACCGGACTGACCTCGTAGCCGTACAGCCGGTCGAGTATGCGGCGGGTCTCCTGGGCGTCCACCAGGTCCTCGTCGAGCGCGCGGGGGGCGGCTACGGCCGCCTTGATGGCGGCGGGGGTGATCTCGTGGAACACCATGCGCTTGACGGGCACCTTGGGCTTCAACTCCTGCAGCAGATGCCAGGCGATCGCCTCGCCTTCGCGGTCCTCGTCAGTGGCCAGGAACAGTTCGTCGGCGCTTGCCAGCGCGGCTTTGAGTTCCTTGATGACGGACTTCTTGTCGGGGTTGACGACGTACAGCGGCGCAAACCCGCCTTCGATGTCGACGCCCGTGCGGGCCCAGGGCAGGCTCTTGTATTTGGCCGGGATCTGGGCCGCCGACGTCGGCAGATCGCGGATGTGCCCGACGCTCGACTTGACGATGTAGCCCGAGCCCAAGTAGCTGGCTATCTTCGACGCCTTGGCCGGCGATTCGACGATGACGAGTTTGGTCACGCTGGTCTTCCTTCCTCGGCCCCCACTATAGGGCATCCGCCGAAACCTGCAACTTTGAGGGCGGTCGCACGGCGTACGGCTAAGATGTGGGTGGTGCGGCACGGGGGACGCGGCAGGGAGGCCTCGATGGATGATCGGATAGCGGCGCAGCAGGCGGAATGGCAGGCGTCAGCCCAGCCAGTGACTGGCCAGGAGGCGCTACGGCGCGGCGCCCCGGCGGTGGCGTTGGCCGTCGTTTCGGGTGTGGCCCTGGTGGCGGCCGTCGGCGTGATCGTCTACCTGCTGGGCCGTGGTGGCCCAGTCGCGGGTGGTGGTCCAGCCCCGGGGCCGGCCAGCCCTTCGGCCTCCCAGCCCACGCCCACACCCACCGTTCCACCTTGGGCGGTGGTCTACGGCAGCAGTCTCGGCGACGGATTCAATTCGGTTGCCCTCGCCCCGGACGGCAGTGTCATCGCCGTAGGCGACACTGGCAGCAGCGAACCATCCGGCGGGGACGCACTGGTGGTCAAGATTCGCCCCGACGGCAGCTTGGCGTGGGCGAAAACCTACGGCGGCAGCCATGTCGATCTGTTCAACGCGGTGGCTATCGCGCCGGACGGCGGCATCATCGCTGCCGGATGGACTATGTCCGCCGACGGTGACTTCCCAGGTTCAGGTGGCCAGAATGCGGTGGTAGCCAGGATCGACCCTGACGGCAGCTTGGCGTGGGCGAGGACCTCCGGCGGTAGCGGTGACGGCTTCACGTCGGTGGCGGTGGCCTCGGATGGCAGCATCATAGCGGCGGGCAACACTCAGTCCGCTGGCGGCGATTTCCCCGTCGCTAAGGGCGACCAGGATGCGGTGTTGGCCAAGATCAACCCTGACGGCAGCCTGGCGTGGGCCAGGGCCTACGGCGGCTCTGGTGCCGACCAGTTCGACTCGGTGACGGTCGGCCCGGACGGTGGCATCGTCGCTGCTGGCTACACCGGGTCGACGAACGGCGATTTCCCGATCACCGAAGGCGTCAATGATGGTGTTGTGGCGAGGATCGATCCCGACGGCAGCCTTGCCTGGGGCAAGGCCTACGGCGGCCTCGACTGGGGTAAGGACTATGGTGACCGCGGCGTTGACTATTTCAATTCGGTGGCAGTGGCCCCGGATGGCAGCGTCGTCGTCGGTGGCCTTTCGATGCTTCTCGATGAAGCATCCAAAACAGATGCTGTGATGATCAGGCTCAGCGCTGACGGCGGCCTCGTCTGGGGCAAGACCTACAGTGGCAGCGATGTTAGCGGGTTCTATTCGGTGGCGGTGGCTTCGGACGGCAACATCCTCGCCGCCGGCGGCAGCGACGGCGGGGACGCATTGGTGGCGAAGATCGACACTGACGGCAGCCTGGCTTGGGCGAGGACCTACGGCGGCAGCGGTGGCGACGGGTTCTCGTCGATAGCGGTAGCTCCGGATGGCGGCATCATCGCCGCCGGAACCACCAACTCCCCCGACGGTGACTTCCCGGACACCCACGACGCCGACAGCGAATACCTGTACAGCGACGCCGTCGTCGCCCGTCTGACCGCCGACGGCAGCCTGACCTGAATCCACCGCGACGAGGCCCCACGCCACACCGGCGCTGTGAAACACCTGGCGATAGGGTAGTGCCACTAGCATTGAAGCGTGTTACGTCACCGGTTGTTGGCTCGTGTCGGGGCCGCAGTGACGGCGACGATCTGCGTGTTGAGCGTGGGTTTGGCCTCGCCGACGTCGGCGCGCGCCGATGATCCGGGTGTGGCGGTCAGCATCGAATCGATGACGCCCACCCTCTGGGCGTCGGGCTCGACGCTGAGCATCAGTGGTGCCGTGGCCAACAATACCGATGCCGATTTGCGGGGCGCCCGCGTCGTGCTGTGGGCGTCGACGACGGCAATCACCACGGTGGCGGACTTCGACGCGGCGTTGACAGGCGATCCGACATCCCCGACGGGCCAGGCCCTCGTCGGCGCGGAGGCGAGCGTCCCGTTGGGGACGGGTGGCGTCTTGCCAAGTCGTACTCAGGCCAGTTTCACGGTGCAGGGTCAACCCAAGTTGGCGACGGCCGGTGCGGCGTATCTGGTGGGTGTCCAGGTGGTGGACTCGCGGGGGAAGGTTCTGTCCCGGGCCCGTTTGATGCTGACAGCGCCTTCGGATAGCCCGGCGATCGGCGCCCTGGTGGTGCCGCTGACGGCACGCCCGTCGCTCGTCACGCCGGGAAACCCCGATGCCGACCCGCCCGTTCCCGCGCTATTTCGCGACGACGGCCTGGCCGACGATCTTAACGGCAACCTCGGCAAGCTGATCGCGCTTGCCGGCCAGCCGGGGGTGACGGCGGTGATCGATCCCGCCCTGGTCGACGCCCTCACGCAGCTGGCGGCCGGTTACATCGTCGCCTCGGACCCCGGCGCCACGGCGACACCCGGCAAGGGCAGTGATGCCGCTAAAGCCGCGTTGACAAGCATCGACACCATTATCGCCGGTGGCAACGCCTACCGATCACCCAGCTCCGACCCCGATGTGGCCGCGTTGATGGGTCTGCCGCAACCGGCGTCGATCCTGGCTCAGGCCACCCAAGTGCCCTCCGATGCGTTGGCCGCTTTGCCAGTGGCTGTCGTGGCTGGCGGCGCCATCACCGACCAGACGCGTGCGGTGGTCGACGGCGTCGGCCCACAGGTTGTACTGAGCGACGCCCTGCAACCCTCGGCCACGCTGCAAGCCGGCGACGACGGCGTGCCGTGGGTGGCATTGACGCCGTCGGCGTCGATCAGCAACTTGACGGGTCCACTGCCCGATTTCGGCGGTGCGCCTGCCTTGCAGCCGGCGCTCAACCGGACGGCTTTGCTCACCATCGCGTCCGCCCAGGGTGCCCCTATTGTGACGCTGGCCGACGCCGGCGACGTCGCATCGGTCAACGCCTGGAATGACGGAAAACCCGCTGGGTTGAAGCAACTGCTGGCCACCTTGCAACCGTCACCGTTCGACTGGCGCACCGATGCGCCGGGGTCGTCGCCGTCGCCAGAACTGATCACAGCCGTCACCCAGACCCAGCAGGACTTGGCGGTGCTGGCCGATCTCGGCAACCAACAGGCGGCGGCCGGTGCGCTCGGCAATCGTGTTCTGCCGGGGGCGGTGGCGTCGTCCTGGAGCGGCGATTGGCCGTCAGCCTTGGCCTGGCTTCAGCAGTCGACAAGCGACCTTGCGACGCAAACTGACGGCTCTGTGTCCCTACACGTCGCCGCGCAATGGATGCTGTCGTCCCGCGATAACCGGGTGCCCATCACCATCACCAACGACATGGGCATGCCGGTCAGCGTGATGGTGCGTTTCGAGTCGGAGAATCCGGCCCGCCTGTCCATTCCAGACGCCGACGCAGTGACGGTGCCAGCCAAGAGCTCAACCACCGTCATCGTCAATCCTCTGGCGGAGGCCAATGGTTCAGTGCGGGTTCGGGTCGTGCTCGTCACCGTCAATGGAAACCCCGTTGGGGTGCCGCAGGACGTTCAAGTGGTGACGACATCGGCCGGTCGCATGGGTTGGGTCATCATCATCGGTGCGGGCCTGGCCTTCGTCATTTTGACCAGTTTGCGAGTGCGCCAGGTGCGACGGCAGCGAGCCGGCAGCAAGACGGCGGAAGGGGGCGAGGCCCATGTCGAGCAGTGAACCGATGCTGCCGGACGGCGAGATGAGCGTCGGCCAGATGCTGGGCGGGCGCTACCGTCTGGATCGTCGCGTGACGTCAGCCAACGAAGTATCGATCTGGCAAGGGGAGGACGAGACGTTGTCGCGGGCGGTGACCGTGTACGTCATACCACCGAACCACCCCCGCACGGACGCCCTCATCGGCGGGTCGCGCCGGGCCGCCCAAGCCATCGACCCTCGGTTCATGCGGGTGCTGGACGAGATGCCCTATGGGCCGTCCGAGCCGGTCAGCTTCATCGTCTGCGAAAACCTGGCCGGCGTCACGCTGGCCGATCTGCTGAGGGCGGGGCCGCTGCCTGACGCCGATGCCGCCTGGGTGGCGCGCGAGGTGGCGGCCGCACTGGCGCCGATGCACGACGCCGGGCTCAGCCATGGGCAGCTTGACCCGACCGAGGTCGTCATAACCGCCGCAGGCCTGGTGCGCATCAAAGGGTTCATCATCGATGCCCTGTTGGCCGGCGGCGCGGACGATCTGGCGGGCGGCGAAAAGGCGGACGTTGCCGCCATCGGCTACGTGCTGTATGCCTGTCTGACGGGCACATGGCCCGGTGGCGGCAATGTGCCGCTGTCCGAGGCCCGGTATTGGCAGGACGGGTTGATGCGTCCGTCCGCGATGCGGGTGGTGGCGCCCGCGCTGGACGGTGCGTGCATGCAGATCGTGCAGCCGGGGTCTGGGGGGACGCCGCTGCGCAGCGCCGCCGCCATAGCTTTGGCGCTCGACCGCGTCTTGGCGGGCCTGGGGCAGGATGTCCCACCGCAAGAAGACCTGGCGGCGCGTGCCGTGCCATCGCCGGCCAGGCGAGAAGAGGTAACCAACACGGTGGCGCCGGGATATCCGGCACCACCACCGGGTTTTCCGCCGCCGCCCGCTGCTGCGGCCGGGTTGTCCCGTCCTTTGACGCCGCCGCCTCCGCCGAACGCGCCGGGTGGCGCCGGGCCATCGTCGGCCGGTCTGCCCAGGGCACCCAAGCTCTACCGAGCCACCGGCAAATGGAAGTTGCCCCGCGGCTGGTGGATCGCGCCGATCGTCGCCGTCGTGCTGGTGCTCGTCCTGGTGCTCCGGGGGTGCGGCGTTGCGGTGTTGCCGAGTGCGCCGTCGCCCACACCGGCCACCGTCAGCGCCGTTTCGGCGTTCAATCCGAAGGACGATGGCGGGGACGGCAACGAGAGCGCCGACCAGGTGCCCCTCGCCACCGACGGCGATCCAACCACCTGCTGGACAACCCGTGCCTACCCCACCGACTACATCCCGACGTCCAAGCCCGGCGTCGGGTTGGTGCTCGATTTCGGCACCGCGATGACGGTGTCGTCACTGGATCTGACGATGGGTGTCGTGCCGGCGAACCTGTCCGTCATGGTACCGACCGGCGATGCCGCCCAAACCGACACGGCGCCCATGACGTCCGTCAAAGACTGGACCAGTGTGCTGGACACGACGGTGAGCACCCAGCCCGCCACCTTGACGCTGCCAGATGGCACAGTCACCCGGTACGTGCTGCTGTATCTCACGAAGGTTCCCGCTGCCCCCGGCAGCACCACCATCCAGCAGACCGGCATCTGCGAGGTGACGGCTCTGGCGACAGGGGGCTGACCGGGCGGCCGAGTGTCATGATGCGGCAGGCTTTGCGTCCTTCGCTGGAGCAGCCTCTATCGCCGGCGTGGCCTTTTTGGCGCCTCCGCCGGTGTCTTTGGTGGCCGTGATGGCCTTCGGTGTTTTCGACGACTTATTGTCGGTGCTGTAGAAGCCCGAACCCTTGAAGACGATGCCCACCGAGCTGAACACCTTTTGCACCGGCGACCCGCATTCAGGGCAGACCGTCACCGGCGCGTCATCGAAGCGCTGGAATATCTCGAATTGGTGGCCGCACGTGGTACAGCGGTATTCATAGGTGGGCATGACTCGGTAATCTCCTTGGGGTCAACCTTCCCAAGCTTACCGCGCGCCGATGAGCGATGACCCGCACTCGATGATGTCGGACGGGGTGACGATCAGGTCAACCCTGGCATCGTGTGGCTCGGTGGGCAACTCGTCAACCACCTCGTCGTCGTTCAGCAACAGCCAGCGCGGCGCGCCGTCCTGGGCGTCCGGCAGCGCCCTGTCGTACCAGCCGCCGCCCCGGCCCAGCCGCGCGCCGTCCCGCGTACCGGCCAAACCGGGCATGATGATGACGTCGGCGGCACCCAGTTCGGCGGGCAGCAGGGGCTCGCCATACCAAGACCATGCCGGGTCCGTCCATCGGGCGGCGCCAGGGGACGGCACGATGACGTGCCAACCGGTGTCATGCAGAATCTGGGCCAACGCAACGGTGGCTGGCTCAGGTGGCCGCGACAGATAGACGGCGACGGTCACGCCGGTGTGGTGCGGGTACCTGTCGGTCAACAGGGCCAATAGGCGCTGCTGGCGTCGGTCGTCGTCGCGGGCGCGAACGGCATCTGGCCTGGATGCGCGTCGTCCCCCGAGTTGCTGACGCAGGGCGGCCTTGGCGGCGGCAGCGTCAGACGGGCCGGTATCAATTTCCTTGCCGTAATTGTCGGCAAGTCCCGCCTGGGTATTTTTATGCACTCGCCTATCGTAGAGGTATGGGTCTGTTCAGTCGTGCCTCGCGTCGGGGCAATACCGATTCCGTGGCCGGTGCCGTTTCGCTGCTGGCCGAACCGCCAGCCACCGACAGCCAAGGCCGGCGCTCGATGGAGGATCATCGCGATTATCTGCTGAGCATGGTCGAGCCGCTGTCGCCGCTCGGTGTCAGCTTGGTCGACGCGTGGGGTTTGGCGCTGTGCGAGGACATCAAGGCCGACGGCGACCTGCCACCGGCACCGGTGGCCGAGGCTGACGGTTACGCCCTCAGCGTCGCCGACATCGCCGGTCTGGCCCCGGGTAGCCGTCCCATCCTGGACCTGGTCGAGGTGTCTGGCGACGCCGACGCGCAAGACGGCCGGGCCTTTGGGTTTGGCGAAACGGTGGCCATCAAGGCCGGTCAGGCTTTGCCGGCGGGCGCCGATACCGTCGTTTCGATGTTCGACGTCTCGGTTGAGGCCGCCGATGTCAAGGTGCGGATCTTACCGGCCCAGGGCGATTGGGTGCGTGCCACCGGCTCCGAAGCCGCCGACGGCGAGATGGTCATGGCGGCCGGCACCAGGCTGGACGACCGCCGCTCGGCCCTGCTGGCAGCGGCCGGCTTCGACCGGGTGCTGGTGCGCCCGCGCACCCGGGTGGCGATCGCCGACGTGGTCGACTCCAGCCTTCTTGGGCTGCCGGACGGCGGGCGCGGACGCGGTGTCGGCATGTACATGGTCAACGGTGCGGCCCGCGCGGACGACGCGACCACCTGGCGCATCGAGATCGACTTGGCTCAGCCCGAGGCGTCCATCGAGCGCCTGGGCGACGAGTTGATTCGTGCCGACCTGGTGTTGACGGTCGGCGGGTTGACCGATGACGGGCCCGATCCGCGCCTGGTTGAACTGTTGAGGCAGATGGGTGAGATCGACGTGGCCGAGGTGGCGATGCGCCCGGGTCGGCGACACGGGTTCGGCTTCATCGGCGACGAGGAGACTCCCGTCATCTTGTTGCCGAGCGATCCTTACGCGTTGCTGGTGGCGTATCACGGGTTTGCGCGGCCGGTGTTGCGCAAGCTGATGGGTGTCGAGCCGTACGCCCATGAGGCGGTGCTGTGCTACGCCGACCACGATTTCGATGCTGAATTGGACACGTCCCAGATTGTCGCCTGCAAGCTGACCCAGGACCGCGACCATTACTTGGCCAGTGCCACAGAGGCGCATCGGCACAGCCAGCTGCCCGGGCTCGTGACGGCCGATGCCCTGGTCGTACTGCCCGGCGACAAGGCCCGCGTCTACCGGGGCGAGGCGTTGCCGGCTTGGCTGTTGAGCGAGCCGGGGATCGTCGCCTGATGGCCGAGGCGGCGTTCAGATGGCCCGTCGTCTTGCGCAACGGGGCGGTGGTGTTGCGGCCCTACAGCCGGGCCGACGAGGCGGCCTACAACGAAATCAGGACACATAACCAGGCCTGGCTGCAGCCGTGGGATGCGACGACGCCACCCGAAGCTGGACGCTCGCAGTACACCTTTGCCGACATGGTGCGCAATCACCAGCAATTGGCCAAGGCGTGCCGGGCATTGCCCTGGGCTCTGACGTGGGACGACAGGTGGCCGGGCCATCCGTCGCTGCGAACCAGGCTGATCGGCCAGGTGGGTGTCAATGGCATTACGTGGGGGTCGTCCCGGTCAGCGTCGATCGGCTACTGGATCGACCAGCGATGGGCGGGGCGTGGTCTGGTGACGATGGGCGTCGCCATGGCGGTCGACTATTGCTTCGGGCACCTTCGGCTGCATCGCCTGGAGATCGACGTCCTGCCTGAAAACGGGCCCAGCCACAGGGTGGTGGAAAAGCTGGGTTTCCAGCCGGACGGTGGACGCCGGGCCATGCTGCACATCAACGGCACCTGGCGCGATCACGATGCCTTCGTGATGACGGCGGACGAGGCGCCCCCCAGCCTGGCGGCCCAGTTGTCGATCCGCTAGGTTTCGGAGCGCCTCCCACAATTCCGCGACATCCTTGGCTATACTGAACAGCCAAGGCATGAGGCGACACTCCGCCGGGCTTCCCCCACTTTGTGAAGCGCAGTGTTTAGCCTTGTGAATACTATGCTTACAGGCTTGATTCTGGCGGCCGTCGTGATTGGCGGTTTGGCCTATGTGCTTGTCGGGCTTAAGCGCGGCGGCGAGGCGATCGCTTTGGGCGTCAACTCGGCGGATGCCATTGGCGGCGACATGGTGGTCGTCCGGTCGGGCGATGAGCCGGAAGCAGAGGTCGAAACCGATTTGGAGGTGTCGACACCGCTGCTGCGCAATGCTGTCCGCCATGAGGTTGCTCGAAACAAACGTGCCTGGATGCGCATCCGCCGTCTTGGCTTGGTGCTTGCCCTGGTTCTGGCGATCACGATTTTGGCAATGGCATTTTTCGTCCCGGCGGTGCCGACCATCGCCGCCGTGACGGCCGTGGTGCCGCTGGTCGCCGGCGTGTGGTGGGCACGCCTGACCCTGGTGAAGAAGAACCGTCAGTTCAAGCGTCGCCTGGCCAGCCTGGATCAGGGTTGGGACGAACAGACGCAGTTGATCACGGTGGCCGACGCCACCAAGGCTCCAGTTGCCGAATCGCCTGATGCCAATGAGCGCTCGATCGAGTTGTCCGTCCCCATTCCGGGGTTGAAGTCTTTGATGGAGCCCATGCCCGTGGCGCCGGTGACTTACGTCAGCCGTCCCGTCTTGCCTCGCTCGGTGCGAACCGTCGATCTCAGTGCCCCGCGCCCCGCCAGCGACAGCCCGAATTTCCCCATCTCGGCTGATTACCCGCAAGACGTGCTGCCGTTCGATTCACCCGACGCCAACCGACGCCTGGCGGCCCGAGCCGATACCGCAGAAGTCAGCGACGAATTGCCGCGCGCCGTCGGCGAGTGACATGCCTGGAATCGCCCGAATCGATCCGAAACTGACCATTGACGCTGCGGTGGCGCGTCTGGGCAAGACAGTTTCGACGGGTGCCGGCGAGCAGTTTCGTGACATCGCGACTCTGCCCAAGGCGCATCTGCATCTGCATTTCACCGGGTCCCTGGACGTGGCCACGATGGTCGAGCTGGCCGAGAACGCCCACGTCAAGCTGCCCGAGCAGCTGACTGAGGGTTCGCCGTTTTCGACCTCGGCGACGACGAAGGGCTGGTTCCGGTTTCAGCGGTTCTATGACATCGCCCGACGGGTGGTCGCCAGCGAGGCCGCCATGCGCGCCGTCGTCGACAACGCGGCCCGACTGGACGCCGCCGATGGGGCGCGACGCCTGGAAATCCAGATCGACCCGACGACCTACGCGCCTTTCGTCGGCGGCATCATCAACGCCTTGGATATCGTGCTGGACGAGGCGGTTCAGGTGACCCGGCGTACCGGCATAGAGGTGGCGGTTGTCGTCGCGGCGTCGCGTCTGCGTCACCCCATGGAGGCCCGCACACTGGCCCGTCTGGCCGCCCGCCACGCCGGCACCGGGCCCGGTCAGGTGGTGGGGTTCGGCCTAAGCAATGACGAGTGGGCCGGTGACACCGCCACCTGGGAGGGGGCTTTCCGGATCGCCCGCAACGCCGGGCTGCCCGGTGTACCTCACGGTGGTGAACTGCGCGGCCCTGACCATGTACGGGCCGTCCTCAACTCGCTGCACCCGGCGCGTCTTGGCCACGGGGTGCGGGCCAGCGAGGACCCGCGCCTGCTGGATCAAATCGTCGAGGCCGGGGTGGCCTTCGAGGTGTGCCCGGCATCGAACGTGCAATTGGGGGTCTACCCAAGGTTGACGGACGTGCCCTTGCGCCAGCTCGTCGAGGCGGGCGCCACAGTTGCCTTGGGGGCCGACGATCCGCTGCTGTTTCGGGCGCGGCTGGCCGACCAGTACGCCATCGCCCGCGAGATGGGTTTTGACGACTTCGAGCTGGCCGAACTGGCGCGTTCGTCTATTAGAGCGAGCTTCGCCGCCGATGAAAGTAAGGCCGCTTGGCTATCGGAAGTGGACGGCTGGCTGGCCTGATATCCCCGCTCTTGTGCTAGCGTGGATGGTGGAGACCGGTGCGGGAGTCGCATTCACGAGAGGGAAAAATGAACAAAAGCAAGATTATCGCCGTCGGTATTGTCGCCCTAGCCGGGTTCGGCATGCTCAGCGGGTGCACCCCATCAGTGGCGGGGTCGGGCGGCCCTAGCTCGGAGACGCCCAGCGGGCTTGTCGCATCCACCCCGATGCCGGCTGCCACGCCTTCGCTGACCGACCGTAACCTGTCGTTCCAGGACGCCGGCTTGGGTCACAGCATCAAGGTGTTGTCGTTCCTCAACGATTTGCCGCTGTCGGACGACGACGCCGCGGCCTTCGCGGGCTCTATCCAGGGCGGTTCCGTGGTGGCTCTGCACGTCAGCGCGACGGCTGGCATTGTCCTGCCGACGTACATTTACGACAAGGACTTCCAGGTGCAGTGCGCCGGCATGGTGGCCCCAACCCCGCCCAACAAGTACTTTGACGCCGACCTGGACACCGCCGGTTACACCCCCTGGGCGAACCCCAACCGCGCCGAGAGTTCGGACGGCTGGATGACGTTCACCGTCGCCGGCATCAAAAACCCGACGAACTGCTTCCTGATCTACAGCCGGGACGCCACGACCGGGACGGACGGCAAGGCCATCGACGCGTTCGAGAAGAACGTCGAGCTCAACTGATCGTTAACAGATGCTCTGCTAACGCCAGGTCCAGCTCGCTGGTGACTTTGATATTGGTGTCTGACCCCGGGACGACGGCGATGGCAACGTCGGGCAGATAGGCGAACACCACCGAGCAGTCGTCTGTCGCGCCGTCGAAATCGGGGTCGGCGAGAGCTTGGCCGTAGGCGCGGCTGATGGTGCCCAACCGAAAACCTTGCGGCGTTTGCACGCGACGCAGGTGCTGGCGCGCTGGGATGGCCTTGACGTGATCGTCGCGCACATCGAAAATCGTGTCGGACGACGCGACGGCCACGCTGGCGGCGTCATGGGTGTCCAGAGCCGTCAGCACTGCGGCGATGATTTGCGGCGTCACAAGGGGACGAGCCGCGTCGTGGATGAGCACTTTGGTGTCGGTTGGCTCAAGTGCCCCCAGGTGTTGCAGGGCCGCCAGTGTCGAGGCACTGCGACTGGCGCCGCCGGGCAGCACCTTCGTGACTTTCGGGTAGTGGGTGGCCGCAGCCTCGGCAACGGCTAGGTGATCGGGCTGCATGACGATGATGATCTCGTCGACCCCGTCGCTGGCCTGGAAGGCGGCCATTGAGTACTCCACCATCGGTTTGCCGGTCAAAGGCAGCAACTGCTTCGGCAGGTCGCGGCCGACCCGCGAACCGGTGCCGCCGGCCAAAATGACGCCAATCGCCCGTTGCATCGTGCCACCTACTTCTGCATGTCGACGAAGCGGCTGTAGTGGCCTTGGAAGGCGACGGGGATGGTGGCGGTGGGGCCGTTGCGGTGCTTGGCGACAATGAAGTCGGCCTCGCCGGTGCGCTCAGACTTTTCTTTGTACATGTCTTCGCGGTAGAGCAGTATGACGACGTCGGCGTCTTGTTCGAGCGAACCGGATTCGCGGAGGTCGGACAGTTGGGGGCGGCCTTTGGGCGAGCCGACGGCGTTTTCGCGTTCGCTGCCGCGCGATTCCGGGCCGCGGTTCAACTGGGACAACGCCACTACCGGGATGCCCAGTTCCTTGGCCAACAGTTTGACCTGCCGCGAGAACTCGGAAACCTCCAACTGGCGGGATTCGACACGCTTGCCCGAACTCATCAGCTGCATGTAATCGATTATGACCAGTTTCAGATCGTTCGCCTGGTGAAGTCGGCGGGCTTTCGCCCTGATCTGCATCATGGTCAGGTTGGGGGAGTCGTCGATGAACAGCGGGGCCTTGTAGATTTGGGCGGCGATTTTTTGCAGACGGTCGTTCTCGTCGTCGGTCAGCGAGCCGGTGCGGATGTGGTGCAGCGGCACGGAGGCCTCGGCCGACAGCAACCGCATCACCAGTTCCGTCTTGGTCATCTCCAAACTGAAGAATGCGGTGGTCATGTTGTTGCCGACGGCGGCGGCCCGGGCGAAGTCCAGCCCGAGGGTGGATTTGCCGACACCGGGACGGGCGGCGACGATGATCATCTGGCCGGCGTGCAACCCGTTGGTCAACCGGTCGAGGTCGGCGAAGCCGGTGGGTACCCCGTCGAGCGTGCCGCCGTGGCTGCGGATGGCGTCGATCTCGTCGAAGGTTGGGTCCATCAGTTTGGACAGCGGCTGGTAGTCGTCGGCGGAGTTGACCCCCGACACGCCGTAGACGGTCTGTTGGGCCATGTCGACGATGTCGTTGACGTCGCCTTGGCCTTGGTAGCCCAGCTGGGCGATGCGCACCGACGCGTCGACCAGGCGTCGCAGTACTGCCTTGTCTCGCACGATTTGGGCGTAGTAGGTGGCGTTCGCGGCGATCAGCACCGAGCCAACCAACTGGGTCAGGTAGGCGGGCCCGCCGACCCTGGTTAGCTGGCCGCGCTTGTCCAGTTCGGCGGCCACCGTGATCGCGTCGGCCGGCTCGCCGCGGGTGTTCAGGTACAGGATCGTCTCAAAAATCGTGCCGTTGGCGGGGCGGTAGAAATCGCGGGCCTCGATGATCTCAACAACCTCACCGATGGCGTCCTGCGACACCAGCATCGCGCCCAACACGGACTGCTCCGCTGCCATATCTTGCGGCGGCGTACGCGCTTGCGATAGGTCTTGAGCCTCGAACTCGTCAACCATCTGATCGATCATTTATCACCGCCCTTTCGCGAATTCAGTTCTACCCTCCGCCACCGACAAATATCATCAGGCCCATGACACTAGCCGGTGTTTGGCCGGGCGCCAACCCGGCCTTCGCTGCCGGTTATCCACAGCCTGTGAACGAGATCGTCGCGCCTTGTTAGTAACTCGCGCCAGGTTGTGGACGACGCGCCGACAGACTGTGAATTTCGTCCGAGTTGGCGCCGTCATCAGTCTGCCGACAAGGCCGAATACGAGAGGCCAAAAACTAACTCCGAAAACTTCTCGGGCGTCTCATCTGGTGGTCAGGCGAGCCTTCGCCGAGCTTGCCAAGTTGGGCCCGAGAGGACGAAGATGGACGCCATGAATTCAACATACAGCGTCACCGGAATGGACTGCGAGCACTGCGTCATGCACATCAAGCAGGAGGTCGGCAAGATCCCCGGCGTCACCGCGACAGAGCTGGCGCTCGATGACGGCATGCTGCACGTCACCTCAGACGAACCGATCGACTTTGCCGCGATTCAGACGGCGGTCGAGGACGCCGGCGACTACTCGGTTGTAGTCTTGTAGCTTCCAAGTTAAGGAGTCACATGACCTACGTCATCGGCAGCGGCTGTATCGACAAGAAGTTCCGCGATTGTGTGCTGGAGTGCCCCGTCGACGCAATCTATGAGGGTGATCGGACGCTCTACATCAACCCGGACGAGTGCGTCGATTGCGGGGCGTGCGAACCTGTCTGCCCGCGGGCAGCCATCTGGTATGAAGACGATGTGCCAGAAGATGAGAAGCAGTTCATCGATGTCCAGGTTCAGTTCTTCAAGCAGACGGGCGCCGCCGGTGGGGCCAGCCTGCTTGGCCCGATCGGCCAAGACGAGCCGCGCGTCACGGCCTGGTCGCCCGTCGAATAGTCATGCTCAACTACCTGTCGCGTCGACTGCCGGACTTCCCTTGGGACACCTTGGCAGACGTGACAGCGCTGGCCCGCTCGCACCCGGGCGGCATGGTCGACCTGTCGGTGGGTACGCCGGTGGACGACACGCCGGCCTTCATCCGGGCGGCGCTGGAGGGCGCGTCGAACGCGCCGGGGTACCCGACGGTTTGGGGAAGCGACGCGCTGCATGAGGCCGTCATCGGCTATCTGCGGCGACGCTGGGGCGCCCCAGAGTTGAACCGCCGCCACATCACCACCGCGATCGGCACCAAAGAGGTCGTCGGTTGGCTGCCGACGTTGCTTGGCCTGGGGCCAAGTGACCTGGTGGTGTTCCCGTCGCTGGCCTACCCGACCTACGAGGTTGGCGCCATCATGGTGGGCGCGAAGACCCAGAGGGCGGACGCCCCAGAGCAGGTGACGGGCAAGCCGGCGCTGATCTGGATCAACTCCCCGGCCAACCCGCACGGGGCGGTTCTCGGCATCGACGAGATGCGCGCCTGGGTGGCGTTCGCCCGTGAGACCGGCGCCATTTTGGCGTCGGACGAGTGCTACGGCGAGTTCGGCTGGGACGCCGAGCCAGTCTCCGTCCTCGATACCCGTGTCAACGACGGCGACCTGACGGGCCTGCTGAACGTCTTCTCGGCGTCCAAGCGGTCGAATCTGGCCGGCTATCGGGCGGGTTTCCTGGCCGGTGACCCGGTGCTCGTCCAAGAACTCGTCGCCCTGCGCAAGCACCTCGGCATGATGGTGTCGGCCCCGGTACAGGCGGCGCTGGCGGTGGCCCTGGGTGACCAGACCCATGTGGACGCCCAAAGGGCGCTCTACCAGAGGCGACGCGCCGTCATGGCGGAAGCGCTGACGGGCGTGGGTTTCCGCGTCGAGGCGTCCCAAGGTGGGCTCTACCTGTGGGCCACGAGGGACGAGCATGGGCGACAGTCGGTTGCCTGGCTGGCCGAGCGCGGCATTCTGACAGCCCCGGGCGACTTCTACGGCCCGGCGGGCGCGAACTTTATCCGAGTGGCAATGACCGAGACCGACGAGCGCATCGATGCCGGTGCCGCGCGTCTGGCACAAAAATAGGAGAAGGCGATGGTGAAAATCCGGATCATCAGGGGTGTCCCATCACAAGATGTCCCGCCAGTGGAAGGGACCCCGACGGGTGCGAGGCTGACCTACTCGCTGGGGGGTGCTGGCCAAGACGGCATTGTTGGCCAAGGCAACATCATTGGTCAAGGTGGCAGCATTACGTCTCGACCGGCGGTGGCCAAGTGGCGTTTCGTTGCTCCGATTGTGGTGGTGTGGGTCCTCATCTCGGTGATGTTTTTCGGCAGCCTTGTCAGGCCATACGGTGACCAGACTTGGCTGCAGGCCGTGGCGGACAGGCGTTTGGTGGGGGAGTCGTTCCTGGCGGCCTTGGTGATCATCACGATCGGTGCCTGGCTGATCTATCGCCACCAACTCAACCGTGGCATGGGGGTCTATGACTATGTGCAGTCCCGCAGCGGTACATGCTTGGCCAGCACACTTTCGGGTGACGCCTTCGGCCTGACGGCCGACGAACTGGTTGTGCCACCGACTTTCGGGTCGCAACCGCGGACGGTGCCGCTCGACGCCATCAAGCGCGTCACCGTCAGCATCATGTCCCAGAGACCCTTTCTTGGCGGCACCGGCGAGAATTACCTGACAGTGGTACACAAAGAGGACGGGCAGACGTTGCGGTTCTTTGCCCCGACGAGGCTGCTGGGGGCGCTTCTGGGTCAGTTGCAGGCGGCCCGCCCCAACATCGTCTTTGACGGCCTGGGACTGAAGCTGGTCGAAATGATGACGGGCACTTGGATGGTTGGCCCTCCAACGCAAGCCTGAGACCGCCCCGCCTGCAACGCTCCGCCGCCCCTCTTCCTTTTTCGTCATCCTGCGCAAGCGCAGCGCTGTCGCAGGATCTGGCCCGACGGCGAAAACGGGACAAACCCAAAGCGGGATACCCCAACTTGGACCAAAATGCACTTTCCACGCATCTGGCTGCGGGTTTGTCCCAGTTTGTTTTGTCTCCTCGGCCTGGATCGGCTAATCTTGTGGGTACCGAAGACCGCTGGTCGTGGTGACACGTTAAAGCCGTAAGGCGCCCGCGCAGGTGAGAGTAATGCCCGTCAGTTGACGGTGTGATTGCCCCGTGCCTGTGCGCGGGGCTTTTTGTTTGTGACAGTTTCCCGGCCGACGGGCTGAGTTGGACGACGGTTCAGCCGTCTAGAGATAAGTTAAGGAGACCCAATGGCAAGGCCTGACAAGGTAGCCGCGGTCGAGGAGTTGCGCGAACAATTCGCCGGGTCCAACGCCGTCGTGCTGACCGAGTACCGGGGTCTGCGCGTCGCCGACCTGAAGAAACTTCGTCGGTCGCTCGGTGCAGACGCCAGCTATGCCATCGCGAAGAACACCCTGGCCAAGCTGGCCGCCA
>Ga0123357_10000276_pt1 | contig 49117 bp, 45 predicted proteins | sample TergutEmb28metaG_FD_89873 | JGI IMG/M metagenome (GOLD analysis project Ga0123357, IMG submission 89873) | Embiratermes neotenicus P4 segment gut microbial communities from Petit-Saut dam, French Guiana - Emb289 P4 | ecosystem: Host-associated > Arthropoda: Insects > Digestive system > Gut ...
CAAAGCGACGTAGCGGGTCTCGCCGTTATCGTCGGGCTCGCTCATCAGACCCATAGCGATGCCGGCGACGGACGCCCGCAGCGGGACGCCCGCGTTCAGCAAAGCCATCGTTGACGCGCACACAGAACCCATCGACGTGGAGCCGTTGGAGCCAATGGCCTCGGACACCTCGCGGATGGCGTAGGGGAACTCCTCGCGCGTCGGCAGCACCGGCACCAAGGCCCGCTCGGCTAGACGGCCGTGACCCACCTCGCGACGCTTGGGGCTACCAATACGTCCCGTTTCACCGGTCGAGAACGGCGGCATATTGTAGTTGTGCATGTAACGCTTGGTGTGCACCGGGCTTAGGGTGTCAAGCTTCTGCTCCATGTCAAGCATGTTCAGCGTGGTCACACCCAGCACCTGCGTCTCGCCGCGCTGGAACAGTGACGAGCCGTGGACGCGCGGGACGATGCCGACCTCGGAGCTCAGCGGGCGGATGTCACGCGGGCCGCGGCCGTCAATGCGGACGGACTCGTGCAGCACGCGCTGACGGACGATCTTCTTGGTGATGGCCTTCCAGGCAGCGCCGATCTCGGCGTCACGGCCTTCGAATTCGGGCAGCGCCAGCACCTGCTCAGCGACCTCGTCACGCAGGGCGTGCTCGGCGTCCTCACGCTCTTGCTTGCCGACGATCTGCATGATCTCGACCAGCCGGGCGTGAGCGCGCTCATCCAGTGCCGCCACCATGTCGTCCTCGTATTCCTTGAAGACGGGGAACGGGTATGTCGGCTTGTTGACCTGTTGGGCCAGATCAACCTGGGCGTCGCAGAGTGTGCGGATGAACGGCTTGGCGGCCTCTAGGCCACCGGCCACAACCTCTTCCGTCGGCGCTTGCTTGCCAGACTTGACGATGTTCCAAGTGGCTTCGGTCGATTCGGCCTCAACCATCATGATGGCGACGTCGCCGTCAGCCAGCACGCGGCCGGCCACGACCATCGAGAACGTGGCATGAGCTTCTTGCTCGACCGTCGGGAAGCACACCCATTGTCCCTCGATCAAGGCAACGCGAACGCCACCAATCGGGCCGGAGAATGGCAGACCAGCGATCTGCGTGCTCATCGACGCGGCATTGATGGCGACGACGTCATAGGAGACGTCAGGGTTTAGGGCGAGGACGGTGACGATCACCTGGACCTCATTGCGCAGGCCTTTGACGAAAGCCGGGCGCAGTGGCCGGTCGATCAGGCAGCAAGCCAAAATAGCCTCTTCGGTGGGGCGGCCTTCGCGCCGGAAAAAGCTGCCGGGAATACGGCCGACGGCGTACATTTTCTCATCAATATCAACCGTCAACGGAAAGAAGTCGATTGCTTCGCGCGGCTGTTTTTGGGCGGTGGTGGTGGACAGCAGCATCGTATCGCCGTCCAGGTAGACGGCTGCCGAGCCGTCGGCCTGCTGGGCCAGTACGCCAGTCTCAAAGCGGACGACGTGCTTACCGAATTTGCCGTTGTCAATGATGGCTTCAGCAAACTTTAGGTTGGGACCTTCCATGGATATTTCCTAGTCACTAGTGGAGGCCCGGAAATCGCCGCAATCGGTCTTCGATCGAAGCGCTCGGGGGCTCAAGACCCGAGCGCCACTACCGAGGACCAAAAGCTCTTGCGAACCCGGCCTCAGATTTGGGGTTGTTTTCAGTTGTCGGGCGTGTGGGCGCCAAGGCGCCCGCTGCGTAGAAAATCCCGGTCAGCGGCGCAAGCCGAGCCGGGCGATCAGTTCACGGTAATGCTCGATGTCGTTCTTGGCGACATAGTTGAGCAGACGGCGGCGCTGGCCGACCATCAGCATCAGGCCCCGGTGCGAGTGGTGATCGCCCTTGTGGGCTTTCAAATGCTCGGTCAGGTGGGCAATACGCTTAGTCAGCAGGGCGATCTGCACATCGGGAGAGCCCGTGTCACCCTTGTGGGTAGCGTACTCTTCGATGATGGCCGTCTTGGTGGCTGCATCCATTGATAGACTCTCCTAATTACTCGCTGCGCGGCGCTGCCCTGGCTGATCCCAGGGAAGCCGACATACCCGCGGCCGTTATACGGCAACAAATTAGCTTACCAGGTGGCGATGGGAACTCACGAATCATCCGGGCCGCCGCGCCGACGCCCCCACCCGTCATTCTGCGCATCCTTTCCCGTCATTCTGCGCGAAGCGAAGCGGAGCCACATAACCTGCCATACATCCTGCCCCAGCTTAACCGGCCAGACTGTCGCTGATGCCGTCGAAACAGATACCACTACCGCAAGTCGATCCAGAATCCAGACCTCCGTGACCCAAACTGACTCCCCAGCCCAGGACGCCTTCGAAGTCCTCGACCAATTGACTACTGTCAACATTTGTCGCATATGTTGCAGTCCCAGAAGTGAAGACTTGGTACCCGTCGTAAAACCACTGGATTGGAGCTGAACCTGTTGCACCCGGATCCAAAACAGCTGAATCGAGGCCAGTGCCCGACAGGCCGACTGTGGCCCAAGAGGGACCCAAGCCATAATCGACCTGATGCCCATTGAGCACCGCTGGGCTACCGCAGGATGAGGACGTGGGAGTGGTCGCGGGATTGCCGATGATCAACGACTGCTGAATCTCGGTGCACAATGGGCTGGTCGCAGCATATGGATACAATGCATAGAACCACAATGTCGGCCAAGGTGCCTGTTTGCTCGGAGTTTCGTTCTCGACAGTAACCGTGCCGGACACCGAATAGGTGAGTACCAGAGTCCCCGGTTTTCCCTGCGACGGGTCAACCGACGCGGTCAATTTGAGTCCAGTCCAACTGATGGCGTACACATATCCATCTGGGCTAGTCCAAGTAAGCGACCCTTGTTGCGCCTTTGCTGCAGCTTGTGCGGCGGCCTGCGCTGCGGCTTGCTGTTTTTCGCTGACACTCGCTGTCACTGCCTGCGTCGCGGCCGACAGCGTCGACGTGGCCGAGGTTACCGTTTGGGTATCTGCGGCCAATTGCGTTGTCTGCTGTTTGATGGCATCCGTGCCGTCGGCCATCGTTGGCGGCGTGCAATTCTTAACACCCTGGGCCGTCGTGACCGCCTGGTTCAGCTTGTCGATCAACGTCGGATCCTGCATCGTCAACGGATCGGTCTTGGCTGTCTGTTGGGCGCTGGAGATCGCTGTTGACAGTCTGCTGTTCGCCGCCGCGCAAGCCTGACTGGTCGTTTTGAAGGCGCCAGCCGCGTCTTGATAGTCCTGAGCTGCCTGAGCCGATGCCGATGCCGCTGCTTGGGCGGCCCGTTTGTGTGGCGTCACCACAAGCGTCACCACCAAGACGATGACAACAATCAGCGCCACCGCCCCGCTCGCCGCGCCAATGACGATCTTGTTCCCCCTTGCTGTCTTCCTAAGAAGCGGAGTCGATGGTGTTGGCATATCCGGCACGCCGTCGTTGGACGTGCCCTGTGGGATAGACATAGATCCTCCTCGAAAGCCGATCATTTTCAGACCAAGTGCTACTCATAAGTATGTAGACTTAAGAGTAGCACTCCACGAAGCTGGTGGAGTGGCTTCGGGTGATCTGCAACGCGTGTTTGGCGCCAACCTGCGCGCTTGCCGTCAATCCCGTGGGCTGAGCCAAGAGCAATTTGCCGACATCGTTGGCGTCCATCGAACCTACATGGGTGGCGTCGAGCGTGGCGAGCGCAACCTGACGCTGAAGTCGGTCGAGTTCCTCTGCGAAGCAGTCGGCGTAGATCCCGTCCAAATGTTGCGAACGGACGGCCCGCCCAACGGGTAGCCAAATGCACCCACCGCCGCATTAGCGCGATGAGACGCGCTGCAGCCAATACCCAGGCTCGCGGGCCTCATGCGCGTAAGCGATAACACGCACCTCGTCATTGACGACCCGATAGACCACGCGGATGCGAAACGGCTTGACGGCCCGCCGTCGTAAGACGGGCGGTTCCACCCAATAGGGAACCTTTGGCCATGCCTGGGGGCTGTCCAGAACATCTTGAACAGCAGCCTCCGTGTGATCGATCAACAAGTCCGCGACATCTGGCGGTAGCCGATCAGCCTCGGCAAGCAGTTCGTCGCGGGCCTCGGGATGCTCGCTCCATGCTCGGGTACTCACGAAGCACTCGCGGCGCGACGCTGGGCAATTCTTTCACGGGCCAGACGCATTGTATCGGCACCGTTAACAAGTTGAACGGCGCCAGAATCAACATCGCTGATTCGGCGTCGGAACTCTGCTGCCCAGGACGCGTCAATACCGACGGACCGATCGATGGTTTCGTCATCGGCGCTGATCAGCATCTGATGGGCAAGCTCAAATCGATCCTCGACAGCAAGGGCACGCCCCGCCTCAACCAGTGCCAACAACTCAGGTGCCATGAACCAAGTCTAGCCGTTGCAGCATCTGATTGATCAGCATCTGATGGGCAAGCTCAAATCGATCCTCGACAGCAAGGGCACGCCCCGCCTCAACCAGTGCCAACAACTCAGGTGCCATGAACCAAGTCTAGCCGTTGCAGCATCTGATACGCCGTGATGAACGATGGAGGCTTCACCTCCGGGCACCATTTTCACAGAGTCGATGTTCGCTTGTGCCGCCTGCACGGGTGTCCATGCGTTCCCCAGTGAGCGGGTGCGTCCAGCGGGATGACCTAGAGCGAGGCCATTAGCCCGCCATCACCTCTGAAGTGACTATGCCCCGGGTTGATTGGACATCCTTTTGCAGCTGGACGATAAGTTCGTCGACGCTGGTGTAGGCAACCATGCCGCGTAGATACTGCGTGAAGCCGACCTCGACGGGCACGCCATAGATGTCAAAATCTTGGTCAAGGACGTGTGCCTCAATGCGGCGATACGACCCGAAGGTCGGGTTGTCACCCACACTGATCGCGGAAGGCATCGGGTCGCTTGGCTGGTCCAGCCGTCGCAGCCAGCCAGCGTAGACCCCATCGGCCGGACAGGCTATCGCTGGGTCAGGCGTCAGATTGGCCGTCGGAAAACCGATCTTGTGGCCGCGGCGGTCGCCGCGCACCACCGGACCGCGCACAAAAAAGTCACGCCCCAACAGGTGACAGGCAGCAGTGACGTCACCTGATAGCACCGCCGCCCGAATCATCGTTGACGAAACCGTGTAGCCACCAGCCTGAACGGCCGGAGCAGTCAGCACTTCGAATCGTCCGGCTGCCAGTTGACGAAGCGTTGCCGGGTTGCCCGCACCGCGAGCTCCGAAAGTGAAGTTCGGCCCGACCGCTACCGCAGTCGGCTGCAGCGGCGCGATGATCTGATTAACGAACTCCGACGGGCTCATGGCCGCCATCTGAGTTGTGAAATGTAATAGCAGTATCTCGTCGGCGCCAGCAGCTAGCAGGGCGTCTTCGCGCGACTCAAGGCTTTGGAGCAGGGGCGGCGCCCCGGCCGGATCGAACACCGTCATCGGATGCGGCCAAAAGGTGACGGCAGTCACTTGTCCAGCTTCGCCGACTGCTGCCCTAGCCGCCGCAATCACCTCCTGATGCCCCAGATGCACACCGTCAAAGGTGCCGATAGCCAGCGCCAGCTTAGAAGTGCTCATTCGCCGACCCCGTTCACGAAGACTGCCAGCGGCACCGACCGCTTGCCATCTGGTTGATACAGCGCCAAGAACTCCCCCGCCGGGCCAATTACCGCCGTCGGGTTGGACGGGACAGTGAACTCCAGCGCCCGCCCATGGCTGACATCGGCAGCCTTACCAGCCCCAACCGTGACTACCTCGAACAGGCGTGGCGCCACGTCTTCCAGTGGAGAGACATTGGCCCAAGCGGCGTCGTCCAACGGTACAGCCGCCTCAATATCGAACGCCCCGACCCGCGTTCGCCGCAGCGCCGTTAGGTGTCCGCCGACCCGCAACTCGGCCCCCAAATCACGCGCCAAAGCCCTTATGTAGGTACCTGACGAGCAGTCAACCACGACCTCCAAGTCAGCGAACGGAGCAGCGTCGTTCCTTGTCAACACCTCGAAGCGACTGACGTTGACGGCCCTCGACGCCAGAACCACATCCAGACCTGCTCGCGCCAACGCATAGGCTCGCTTGCCATCCACTTTGATTGCTGAGACGGCGCTGGGCACCTGCTCAATGTCCCCCGTCAGCCCCACAATCGCCGCGTTGATCACCGCGTCCGTCAGACCCGTCGCGTCAAGGGGCTCCCCCACCGGCTCGCCCTCTGCGTCGTCCGTTGTCGTCGTTTGACCCAACCGAATCGTCGCCATATATTGCTTGCCATGCCCGGCGATGAACCCCAACAACCGCGTGGCCCGCCCGACGCCGACCACCAAAACGCCTGTTGCCATTGGGTCGAGCGTTCCAGCGTGGCCCACCTTCAATTTCTTGACCGAAATGCCGGCCTCGTCAGCCAGCCGATGCTTGACGCGGTTGACGGCCTGCTGCGATGTGCACCCCGGCGGCTTGTCGATGACGAGGACGCCGTCGAGCTCAGTCGTCACCGTCGTCCTCGTCAGCGGGCTTTTTGTATGGGTCCGGATCGCCGGCGTAGGCGCCTTCGACTCGGCGCTGCGCCAGTTCGGCGTCCATATCGTGCACCCGGGCCATCAGATCTTCCATCTCCTGGCTGGTCTCGGGAATCGCGTCGCGGACGAAGGCCAACGTCGGCGCGAATTTCATGCCCAACTTCTTGCCCACGGCCGTGCGCAGCATGCCTTTGGCCGATTCCAGCGCCGCGGCACTGGAAGCTTGGTCAGCGCCGTCGAGCACCGTGTAGAACACTGTGGCCTCGCGGCCGTCGCCCGTGACGCGCACCTCGGTGATCGTCACGAAGCCCAGACGTGGGTCCTTGACGCGACGGGCCAGCGTCAGCGCGATGATGTCACGGATTTGATCAGCCAGCTTTTCGGTCCACACACCGGCCATTAGCTTCTCGCTTTCTCAACCATTTCGTAAGCTTCGATCAAATCGCCAATGTGGATATCGGAGTGGTTAGCCAACGTCAGGCCGCACTCGAAGCCCTCGCGGACCTCCGTGGCGTCGTCCTTCTCGCGCCGCAGCGACGCGATTGATGTCTCGGCCACTACCGTACCGTCGCGCGTCAGACGCACCTTGGCGTTGCGGCGGACGATACCGGTTTGCACCATGCAGCCCGCGATGTTGCCGAACTTGGAGCTGTGGAAGATCTCGCGGATCTCCGCCACACCCAAGGTGTGCTCTTCGTAAATCGGCTTGAGCATGCCCTTGAGCGCCGCTTCGATATCGTCGATCGCCTGGTAGATGATCGAGTAGTAGCGAATGTCGACGTTGTCGCGGTCGGCTGCCTGAGCCGCCTGGACTGTCGGACGCACGTTGTAGCCAAGGATGACGGCGTGCGGGGTCGACGCGGCAGCCAGCGAAACATTCGTCTCGGTGATGGCGCCGACGCCACGGTCGATGACGCGCAGCGACACCTCGTCGCCGACGTCGATCTTGGCCAGCGCGTCTTCCAGCGCTTCGACCGAACCAGCGCTGTCGCCCTTCAGGATCAACAACAACTCGGATGCTTCACCCTTGGTCATCTGCTCGAACAGCTCGTCCAGCGTCTTTCGACGGGCGCCCAGAGCCTGCGCGGCGGCACGCATGCGGGCCTCGCGCGTGGTGGCCACCTGACGGGCCGTCCGGTCGTCGTCCACCACCAAGAAGTGATCGCCGGCACCCGGTACAGACGCCAAACCGATGACCTGTACGGGCATGGACGGCAGAGCCTCGTCGACCGTCTCGCCGTGGTCGTTGATCATGGCGCGCACGCGGCCATATGTCGAACCGGCGACGATGGAATCGCCCTTGCGTAGCGTGCCGCGCTGGATGAGGACGGTGACCATCGGGCCACGGCCCTGGTCAAGGTGAGCCTCAATGGTGACGCCCTGGGCTGGCATGTCGGGGTTGGCGCGCAAATCGAGCGCGGCGTCTGCCGTCAAAACGATAGCTTCCAGCAACGAGTCCAAGCCCACCCTGGTGACGGCCGAGACATCGACGAACATGGTGTCGCCGCCGTACTCCTCGGGTGTCAAACCGTACTCCATTAACTGGCCGCGCACCTTGGTCGGGTCCGCGCCCGGCTTGTCGATTTTGTTGACTGCCACCACGACCGGCACATCCGCCGCCTTGGCGTGGTTCAATGCCTCAATCGTCTGCGGCATGACGCCATCATCGGCCGCCACTACCAAAACGGCGATGTCGGTGGACTGGGCGCCACGGGCGCGCATGGCGGTAAACGCCTCGTGGCCCGGCGTGTCGATGAAAGTGATCTTTCGCTCATCGCCGTCAACCATGGTCTCAACCTGGTGTGCACCAATGGTCTGGGTGATGCCACCAGCTTCGCCCTCGACAACGTGGCTGTGCCGCAGGGCGTCCAACAGCTTTGTCTTGCCGTGGTCAACGTGACCCATGACAGTGACTACCGGTGGTCTGGGCTGACGATCCGACTCTTCGCCAAGGTCGTCGCCGTAGTCGAGGTCGAAGCTCATCAGCAGATCGCGGTCCTCGTCCTCAGGCGAGACCACATGGATGTCGTAGTTCAGTTCGGCGCCCAGCACCTCAAGGGTTTCGTCTGGCACCGATTGAGTAGCCGTGATCATCTCGCCCAGGTTAAACAGCACCTGCACCAACGCTGCGGCATCGACGTTGATCTTCTCAGCCAAATCGGTCAAGGACGAGCCGCGGCGCAACCTTATGACTTGACCTTCGCCTTGCCGGATGCGCACGCCGCCGATCGTCGGCGCCTCCAGCATCTCGAATTCTTGGCGCTGCACCCGCTTCGACTTACGGCCCTTGTGCCCCGCGCCGCCGCGTCCGAAAGCACCCTGTGTGCCCGACCCGGAACGTCCACCGCGTCCACCGCGGCCACCGCCAACGGGTGGCATCGTCATGGCACCAGTAGAAGATGGCACTTGGCCACCGCTGCGTCCACCACCGGCACCGCCGCCAGGACGGGGGCCACGCCCGCCACTGCGGGGTGCCCCGCCAGGTGTGCCTGGACGCGCCGCGCCAGGCTGGCCGAGTGCCGTGCGCTTGGGCATCATGGCGGGGTTTGGACGCGGCATGCCGGGTAGGCCACCGGTCATGCCGGGGCGCGGTGCCCGCGGTTCGTCGTCCGATGCAGTACGCCGCTGGCCCATACCTTGCTGGGCAGCGTAAGGATTGTTGCCGGGCCGAGGCGCTCCCGGGCGCCGCGCTGGGCCAGGGATGGGCCCTGGGCGCGGAGCAATTGACGGGGCGGCCGGGGCCACAGGCTCCGGGACGACCGGCGCAGCGGGGGCTTCCACGACTGGTTCTGGCTCAACCACAACCACCGGCGGCGCGACCACGACTGGTTCTGGCTCGGGTATTGGCACTTCTGGCACCGGCTCGGGTTCCACGGGTGCCACCGGCGTGGGCTCTGGGGCCGGGGCTGGACGTTCGGCTTCGTACGCCTTCTTTACCTGGCTGGCGACGATCGACTCAATGCTTGATGAGGCTGTTTTGACGTACTCGCCTATCTCCGTCAATTTAGCGAGAAGCGTCTTACTGTCGATTCCGAGCTCTTTTGCGAGCTCAGACACTCGGACCTTGGCCACTGTTCTCCTTCAGGCCCGAGCATGCCGGGCCGGCTAGCTGTGTGTGCTCATTTCTGGGTACTCATCGAGCGCTCATGAGCATGTGCCCACTTTCTTGGTTGGATATCCGCCCGGCCGGGCGATAATGCCGTCTTTGTGACAGCCTGTACATTCTAGCAGGTAGTCAAAGCCCTAGCCTAAGCTGGGCTCGGCGCGCCGACGCGGCCGGCTAGAGCACGCCTGAAAGCGCCTCGGCGCTCAGCCAAATCGAGGCATTCCTCATGCACCCAGGCGCCGCGACCAAGGAGTCGCCGCTGATCGTCACGGGTCAACACTCCGTCCACCATGACGAACCGCACCAAACCACATTCAGGTGTCAACTCGACGCGCTGGCGGCAACCGACACAGGTACGTACCGGTGCGTTCACGGCACTTGAGTGGGCTCTTGGGTCGGTTCTCCGTCAGCCCTGATATCGATGCGCCAGCCGGTCAGACGGGCTGCCAGCCGCGCGTTTTGGCCCTCGCGGCCAATCGCCAGGCTCAACTGGTAGTCCGGCACCGTCACTCGCGCCGCTTTGGCCGCCAAGTCAACCACCTCGACAGACGTCACTTTGGACGGCGACAACGCATTGGCGATGAACTTGACCGGATCAGTGGCATAGTCCACGATGTCGATCTTTTCCTCATTCAACTCGTGCATGACGTTACGCACCCGGGCACCCATCGGCCCGATGCAGGCACCCTTGGCCGAGACATCTGGATCGTTAGACGACACAGCGATCTTGCTTCGGTGACCGGCCTCGCGGGCAATTGTGACTATCTCGACGATGCCTTGCTCGATCTCGGGCACTTCTAATGCGAACAGCTTCTTGACCAGATTGGGATGGGTGCGCGACACCACCACCTGAATGCCTCGGAGTTCACGGCGTACCGTGACGATGTAGACGCGGAGCCGTTTACCGTGAGTGTATTGTTCGCCTGGCGCCTGCTCGGCTGGCGGCATGATGGCCTCGAAGCCGCCGATATCGACACGCACCGTCTGCGAATCGCGGTCGGCTTGCACGGTGCCCAGTACCACGTCACCCTCGGCAGAAGCAAACTTGCCGAAACGACGCTCGTCCTCAGCTTCACGCAGACGCTGCGATATCACCTGACGGGCCGTCGCTGCGGCCACCCGCCCAAAACCGGCCGGCGTGTCGTCGAACTCGCCGACCTTTTCGCCATCGTCGTCCAACTCGGGCGCCAGAACCTTCACCTCGCCCGACTTACGGTCGATCTCGACTCTGGCCCCTGGCTTAGCGTCTTCGGTTTTCTCGTAGGCGTTGAGCAGCGCCCCCTCCAGTGTGCTCAGCAGGTAGCTAAGAGGTATTTCCTTGTCCCGCTCAATGTCGCGCAACGCGACCAGATCGATATCCATCATTCCTCCTCTGTGGCGACGTCACCGGCGCCAGCCTTGTCACGAAACTCAACTTGCACCTTGGCGCTAGCGATGGCGCCGAATGGCACCACTTTGGCATTGCCATCATCGGAGGCCAGTTCGACACCGTCATCGGTGACGGCAGTAATACGCGCCGTCTCGGCGTCACCTGAATTCAGGCTAAGGCGCACCAGGCGCCCAGTGTTGCGACGAAATTGAGCGGGAGTTTGCAACGGCGCGTCGACGCCCCGGGTCGATACCTCCAGAACGTATGACTGCAGGCCAGTGTCAGCTTCGTCCAGCGCCTGCGATATGGCCTTCGTGGCAGTTGCAATTTGATCGAGATCAGGCCCATGGCCGTCCGGGCCGTCGCCGTCGAGGAACACTCGGACGACCTGGCGCTGGCTGACCTTCAACACCTCAATGTGGTCAACCTCAAGCTCAAGCGGCGCGACAACCGGCGTCAAAAGTGCATGAAGGCTGGAACGGTCCATCGCGTGATCCTCTTATGAGCTAGTTGTGACTTCAAGCATAGCCGTTAGCCAAGCTTTCCGGTTTTGGTTTGGCTGTGAAAGCCCCCCGCCTTGGAGCTCAGGCGTTCAACTTCGCAATCTCAATAATCAGATCGACTGCCCGCTCCATCGACTGAAGCGAAACATACTCGAAGCGGCCGTGGAAGTTCTCGCCACCAGCAAAAAGGTTCGGCATCGGCAGCCCAAGGAACGATATCTTCGAGCCGTCCGTGCCACCACGCACAGCCACGATATCGGGAGTAATTCCAACATTGACCATAGCGGCCTTGGCCAACTCGACGATCTCCATGTGTTGCTCAATTATGCGAGCCATGTTGTAGTACTGGTCGTGCAGTTCAACACTGACACGCGGCTCGTCAAGTGACGCATTAATCCCATCTGCAATATCGGTCATCTGCTTCTTGCGCGCAGCGAAGGCGTCGTCGTCGTGATCGCGAATGATGTAACTGGAGCTAGCCTGTTCGACCGTACCGCTCATGGCATACAGATGGAAGAAACCTTCGCGTCCCTCCGTCAACTCAGGGCGGTCGTGGCTCGGCAGGGCGTTGTGAAAGTCGATAAGCACTTGCAGCGCATTGACCATCTGATCTTTGGCGGTGCCAGGGTGCACGCTGCGCCCTTGCACACGCACCTCGGCGGCCGCCGCGGAGAATGTCTCGTACGACAGTTCGCCTAGTGGGCCGCCGTCCATCGTATAGGCGAAGTCGACGTTGAAATCGGCCACGTCGAACTTGTCGGCACCGGTGCCGATCTCCTCGTCCGGGCCAAAACCGATGCGGATCTCGCCGTGTTCAATCTCGGGATGTACGAGCAGGTATTCGGTGGCCGTCATGATCTCGGCAACCCCTGACTTATCGTCGGAACCGAGTAGCGTCGTGCCGTCGGTGGTCACCAGTGTTTGCCCGACATAGCGCTTCAAGCTTGGGAAGGCGGCCGGGTCCAGGCTGAATTCACTCGTACCCAACGGGATAACTCCCCCATCGTAATTTTCGATGACCTGCGGATTGATGCCTTCAGCGTTGAAATCGGCGGTGTCGACGTGGCTGACGAAACCGATCTTGGGGCACGCCTTGGCGGTGGTCGCCGGGATCGTTCCAATGATGTAGCCATTGGACTCTAGATAGTGGACGTCTTTGACGCCGATCCGGCGCATCTCGTCGCCCAGTTTCTTGGCGAACTCCACCTGGGACGGGGTGGACGGCGTGGTGCCGCTCGTCGAGTCGGAGCGCGTATTGACTCGCACATAGGAAAGGAATCGATCAAGCAGGTTTTCGTAACTCATGTTGGCCTCCAGCGGTTGGTGCTGACAAGCCTAGTGCCGGTCGGCTAGTGTGACGAGTATGAAGATGCGATTGGCGTTGCCCGTCTTAACAGCTTCGGCCGTTCTACTGACGGGCTGTGCCGCCAACCCGGACCCGCGGCTCAGCCTCAGCGAAACATCTTGGGCCCGCACGGATCTATGGCAGCAAGCGGGTGACGCTGAGCTGTTCCTGGCGGGTGTCTATAGGGTAGCTGACTCGATGCAGCTACCCGGCTGTGGCACTTGGTGCGCTGCCGCCCAGGCGATGCACCAGGCCCACGACACGGTGTTGACGCAGCCCGACCCTTGGGGCGGTTACGCCGAACCGACGGCCTTTGCGGCCATCGACTACGGCGACGAGGCCGCGCTGAAACAAGACCTGGCGAGCGCGGCGCAAGCGGCGTTGACGGCCGATCAAGCCGGGCTCGCGGCAGCATCGCCTGGCCCCGAGACGCTGTTGTGGGCATCGTTGGTGGCGACGGCCAATGTTTCTGTAACCTTCGCAAACGATCAGACGACAACCATGCCGACGCTGTCGCCTGGCTCGGTGGTGCCGTCCCAGATCGACGTCGGCTCGACCGCCGATGCCGTCGCTGCCGCGCTAGACGCGGCGAACGCCGTCATCTATGCCGCCACAGTGGGTGCCGCTCAGGCGTCCACCAGCGCTGGTCTCAAGGCCGCATTGGGCAACACCATCAGCCAGACCAAAGCTGATCGCGATGCGTTACAGACTCAGATCAGTGCGTCCAGCGGAACTCCTTCGCCACCGTCACTTAGTTACCCGCTGAGCGCTGGCGTCAGCTCCGACGACGCAGTGCAGGCATCGCTTGCGCCATACCAGGCCAGCCTGGCGAATGACTACGTGCGCTTGGCCGGCACGATGACCGGCCAAGACGCAGTCAACGCCGCCATGAGCGTCGACTTCGCCGGCGGAACAATGACGTGGTGGCCCGGCTGGGACTGACGGGGTTGGTCAGACCAGCTCCTTGGCCACCTCGGCGGCGGCCTCCCCCACCTTTACCATGCGGGCTGTGCCGGACTTGCGGTCGCGGATCTCTACCTGGCCGTCCTGCAACGCTCGCCCGACCACCACGACCGTCGGCATGCCCAGCAACTCGGCGTCGGCAAACTTGACACCCGGACTGGCCGGGCGGTCGTCCAGCAGCACCGCGACCCCGGCCGCGTCCAACTGGGACGCCAGGTCGCGGGCCGCCGTGAAAATAGCTTCGTCCTTGCCTGCCGCCACGATGTGCACGTCGTAGGGGGCAACATTGCGGGGCCAGCACAGGCCCTTCTCGTCATAGGTGTCCTCGGCGATCGCGGCCACCGCGCGTGAAATACCCAGCCCGTAGCTTCCCATGATGACGGTGACGAGCTTGCCGTTGGCGTCCAGCACCTTTAGATCCAGCGCGTCGGCGTACTTGTAACCAAGCTGGAAGATGTGCCCGATCTCGATGCCGCGCGACAGCTTCAGTGGGCCCGACCCGTCGGGGGCAGGGTCGCCCTCACGGATCTCGGCGACGTCAATGACGCCGTCAGACGTGAAGTCGCGTCCGGCCACTAGGTCGTAGACGTGATGTCCAGGTTCGTTGGCGCCGGTGATCCAACTGGTACCCGGCACCACGCGTGGGTCGAGCAAGTAGCGCACACCCGACGGTGCCTTCTCACCCAAGAACTGCGCACCGTCCTTAGCGGGGCCGATGTAGCCGCGAGCCAAAACCCCGGCAATGCCCTTAGCAGAAGCGAAGTCTTCGGAGATCATCGGATCGGCAGTCGCGGGCGCGAGCGCGACCTCTAGACGCTTCTCGTCGATTTCACGATCACCAGGCAGCCCGACGATCAGCGGCGTGCGAGTACCGTCCAGGTGCTTGACCCAATAGGCGATGTTCTTCAGCGTGTCGGCGCCGGTCCACGGGCGGTCAGCTCGCGGGAAACGCTCGTTCGACATCGTCACCAGCGTGTCGATGGTTGGCACGTCAGGGGTGTCTTCAACGTGGGCGGCGGGCGCGTTCGCGTAATCGATGCTCGGTGGCACGGGTGTTACGACAGCCTCAACATTGGCGGCGTAACCGCCGTCACTGTAGACGAAGGTGTCCTCGCCGTTAGGGCTGATGGCCTGGAACTCCTCGGACTTCGAACCACCCATCGCCCCGGCGTCGGCCGCCACGATGACATACCGGAACCCGAGACGATCGAAAATGCGTTGATAGGCCACGCGGATATCGGCGTACTGCGCCTTCAAGCCGGCCTCGTCCATGTCGAAGGTGTAGGAGTCCTTCATGATGAACTCCCGGCCCCGGATCAGGCCGGCGCGCGGGCGGGCCTCGTCGCGGAACTTCGTCTGGATCTGGTAGAGGTGCAGCGGCAGATCCTTGTAGGACGTGCACATGTCCTTGACAAGCAGCGTGAACATCTCCTCATGGGTGGGGCCCAACAACATGTCGTTTTCGCGACGGTCGTGCAGCCGGAACAGGTTGTCGCCGTACTCAACCCAACGATTCGTCGCCTTGTATGGCTCGCTCGGCAGAAGCACCGGAAACCGCACCTCTTGAGCGCCGATGGCATTCATCTCGTCACGGACGATGGCCTCAATCTTGGCGACGACTGCCAGACCCAGCGGCAGCCAGGTGTAGACACCCGGCGCGGCACGGCGAATGTACCCGCCGCGCACCAGCAGCTTGTGACTGGGGAACTCGGCGTCAGCCGGGTCCTGCCGCAGAGTTTTTGTGAACAGCGTCGACATCGTCTGGATCATGGGAAAACCTTTCTTAACTATCAAGGCTACTAGATCGCGCTCGGCGCGCCGCCAACCCTTGGCTGTGCTAACATCGACACACCTGCCCAGACGGGGGAAGTCGGTCCAACTCCGACACTGACCCGCAACGGTAGACCGGCGCGAAACGCTGGTGAGTCCGATCACCCGACTGGCAGGGAGCGTTTCCCACCATCGTGGTCTATGGAGGGCCGTCTCAGCATAGTCACCAGGCTCTCTGTGATGTTCCCCCTCGGATCGCTCACAGAAAGATGTGATTATGCGTTTCTTACCTCGCAACCTGCACCCAGGTGCCTGGTGGGGGTGGGCCATCGGCTGCGCCGTGGTAGCTTCGCGAACCACCAACCCGTTGCTACTCGGCCTACTGATCGTCATCTGTTGCATTATCGTGCTGCTGCGACGTGGATCGGCACCGTGGTCGATGGCGTTTCGTCTCTACGTCCTTCTGGCCGTCTTCATCGTGGCCCTGCGCATCGTGTTCCGCATCGTGTTCTCAGCCGATGGACCAACCGTGATCATCCACTTGCCGGTGATCGCGCTGCCAGGCATGTTAAGTTCCGTCCGGTTGCTCGGCCCGGTGTCGGCCGAGGCGCTGCTCACTGCGGGAGCGTCTGCCTTGCAGTTGGCCGCCATGGTGATCGCCATCGGCGCAGCTAATGCGCTGGCCAATCCCAAACGTTTACTGGCCGCTGTGCCAGGAGCCTTGTATGCGTGGGGCACCGTCACAGTCATCGCCGTCTCGGTGTTTCCCCAGCTGGCCGAGTCAGCGACAAGAGTGCACCGAGCTCAACAGTTGCGCGGCAAATCCGGCAAAGGCGCCCACCTCATCCGTCGCGTGGCACTGCCAGTGCTGGCCGACGGCCTGGATCGTTCTCTTGTGTTGTCAGGTGCAATGGACTCGCGAGGCTACGGGCGGTCTGCCGCCGTCCCCGCTGCCACGCGGAACCTCACGTCTGGTCTTCTGATGGCTTCAACACTGGCGATTTGCGTTGGTGCGTATGGGCTGCTCGACACCGGCGGCACACCAATTTGGATGGGTGCACCCATGATCGTGGTGGGGTTGGCAGCCGGTTTCGCCGGTCTGCGCCTGGCCGGTCGCCGTGTGACACGGACGCGTTATCGGCCTGACCGGATGGCGGCTGCCGAATGGTTGACGCTTGGCTCGGCCGTAGTGGCCTGTCTGGGGATAATGGCTGTAGCCGCAGCGCAATCCCAGATCGCGCGCCCGTCCATGGCACCACTAAGTTGGCCACCCATCAGTACGCTGGCGATCGGCGCCGTTCTGATGCTGATTCTGCCCGCTTTCGTGACCCCTCTACCAGAAGAACCCGAGCGCCAGGAAGATTTCACGACGCCGACAACTGACAGTCAAACCGCCGACCGACCCGCCCAATTGCTACGGTCACCATCCGTGTACCGCGTTGCGGAGGTGACGGCATGATCGTTTTCGACCACGTATCCATCAGGTATTCGGACACCACGCCGTGGGTCTTGCGTGACGTGAACCTTCGCATCGATGACGGGCAGCTCGTCCTAGTGGCCGGCCGAACTGGTTCGGGCAAGTCGACACTGCTCGGCGCCATCAACGGCCATGTGCCACACTTCACCGGCGGCGTCCTCAGCGGACGAGTCAGCGTCGATGGCTTGGACACGGCGGCACATCGGCCGCGTGAACTCGCCCAGGCAATCGGCGTTGTGCCCCAGGACCCGCTGGCTGGTTTTGTGGCCGACGTCGTCGAGGAGGAACTGGCCTATGGCATGGAACAGTTGGGCATCGAACCTCAGACCATGCGCACACGAGTCGAAGAAACCCTCGACATTCTCGGCTTGGACGGTCTACGAGGACGGGCACTGCGAAGCTTGTCAGGTGGGCAACAACAACGGGTTGCCATCGGATCAGTGTTAGCTACCGGTGTTCGAACGTTGGTGCTCGACGAACCGACCTCGGCTTTGGACCCGCTATCTTCCGAAGAGGTACTGGCTGCCGTTCTGCGACTCGTCCACGACATCGGCTTGACGGTGATCGTCGCTGAGCACCGTCTTGAACGGGTCGCCAGCTATGCAGACCGGATGATCCTGCTCGACGGGTCGGGCGGCGTCATTGAGGGCGACACATCGGCCGTCATGGCAACCAGCCCCCTCGTGCCGCCGGTGGTCGAACTAGCGAGATTGGCGAGATTCACCGCCATACCTTTGTCGGTACGCCAAGCCCGCCGATTGGCCGACCCCTTGCGTCTCGCCTTGGCGCGGAAAGAGCCGGACGAATATCCGCGTCTACCCCAACCCGATCTGGGTGAACCTTTACCGATGCAAACCCGCGACAGGAGCGAACCAGCCGGGTTAGCAGTCAAGGACCTGTCTGTCGTCTATGGGCGCATCGCAGCAGTCAAACAGGCGAGCCTTAACTTCCCGGCCGGATCGATCACCGTCATCATGGGACGCAACGGCTCGGGCAAGTCAAGTCTGCTCTGGGCTCTGACAGGTGTGCAGGCCATTGCGTCCGGCAGCTTTTTGGTCGACGGGATGCCCCTTGAGAGTAAAGGCCAGGACCAGGTGAGACGCCACTTGCGTCTGGTGCCACAGAACGCTGCCGATCTGCTGTACCTGGACAGCGTCGAGGCCGAATGTGCGGAAGCTGACACATCACCAGGAGAGTGCCTTCGCACACTCAACAGTTTGACGCCCGGAATCGACCCGACAGCCCACCCGCGCGATCTATCGGAAGGCCAGCAACTGAGCCTGGCGCTCGCCATCCAATTGGCCGCCCGTCCGCGAGCCATCCTGCTGGACGAACCCACCCGAGGGCTGGACTACCCCGCCAAGGCGGCCTTGGCCCAAATCCTACGACGTCTGGCGGACGAAGGCCGAGTGGTCGTCGTGGTGACCCACGACGTCGAGTTCGCCGCCGAAGTGGCTGACCGCATCGCCGTTATGGCGGCGGGTGAGGTCATCCAGACGGGCACCGCCACACACGTCCTCGGCTCCTCGGCACTATTTGCCCCGCAGGTGGCAAAAGTGCTGTACCCGGGCCATTGGCTGACCCCGTACCAGGTCGGGCAGGCGCTTATATGATCCCTGTCTTGGCAAATGACCAGCCAGTCCCGTTGGGCTGGAGGTCCAGCCTCATGCTGGCCTTGCTGAGCATCGCCGGCGTCGGGATGTTCGCCTGGCCTCTGATCGTCCCATCGGCGGGCACCACGACCAACGACGCACCCTTCATTTTCATCGCGCTTCTGCCGATGCTCATGTTGCTCGTACTGGCGCAAGTCTCGGAAGCCGGAATCGACGCGAAGGCACTCGCTATTCTTGGCGTACTCAGTGCCGTCAATGCGGCGTTGCGGCCGCTGGGTGCAGGGACGAATGGCATCGAGACCGTGTTCTTCCTGTTGGTATTGGCGGGCCGCGTGTTCGGGCCGGGCTTCGGCTTCGTGCTCGGTTGCACGTCCATTTTCGCTTCCAGCTTGCTGACGGCCGGTGTTGGACCTTGGATGCCATTCCAGATGTTGGCGTCGGCCTGGATCGGCTTGGGCGCTGGCCTGCTGCCGCACAAACTGTTCGGGCGGCCGTTGCGGGGTGCGACCGAGATCGTACTGCTTGTCGTCTACGGCGTCGCCGCCGCCTACCTGTTCGGTGCGATCATGAACCTCTGGTTCTGGCCCTTCATGACGGGGCCAACCGGCGGAGCGGACCTGGCTTACATCCCCGGGGGACCATTGCTGACGAATCTGAAACGGTTCCTCGGGTACACCTTGGTCACATCGGCAGCAGTGTGGGACACCGGCCGCGCCATCACAAATGCCGTGCTGCTGGCGCTACTGGGGCAACCGGTGCTCGCGATATTGCGCCGCACTGTCCGACGGGCAGTATTCAGCCCCGAGGTAAGGTTTCTGCCGCCTATGCAGCCGGTCGCGCCAACGCCTCAAAGGCGTCGCGCAGAACATCTTCCGGTGGGTCTTTGACGATTATGACATCGCCCAGCGCGCGCAGCAGCACCATCCGCAGGCTGGCTCCACGCGTCTTCTTATCGCGCGACATCAACGCGCGCAGGTCGTCCCAGGACGCGCCTGAATAGCTAACCGGCAAACCAACACTGGCAAACACCGCACGGTGACGGTCGACGACTTCCTGCGTCAAGCCAACAAGCCGATGGGCCACCTCTGCTGCGAAGATACAGCCAATTGCGACAGCCTCGCCATGCCTCATCTCGAAGTTCTCGTGCGCTTCAATGGCGTGGCCCAGCGTGTGGCCATAATTGAGCCGCTCTCGCCCAACCACGCCGCCGAAGTTTGTTCTCTCGCGCAAATCTCCCGCCACCACGCCAGCTTTGACCCGAACGGACCGGGTGATGATCTGCGCCAGCCGGCGGCTATTGACGTCCACCGTATCGATCGGGTCGGCTTCGACCAGTTCGAGAATCGCGGTATCGTCCGTGAAGCCTTCTTTGATGGCCTCGGCCAAGCCCGAACGCACCTCGCGATCCGGCAGCGTGGCCAGCGTATCCAATTCGGCCAATACGGCACGCGGCTCATGGAATGCCCCCACTAGATTCTTGCCCTCAGGAATATCGATGCCCGTCTTGCCACCGATTGCCGCGTCCACCATGCCGAGAACCGACGTCGAGACGGCGAGCCAACCAATGCCCCGAAGATAGGACGCCGCCACAAAACCCGCCAAATCGGTGGTGGCTCCCCCGCCGACCCCGACGATCAAATCCGTCCGCGTGAAGTCCAACGCAGCCAGTCGGCTCCAGCATGAGGCTATGACTGCCGGCGTCTTGGCCGCCTCCCCGACCGGCACCTCAATAAGGTGGGGCTGCACGCCCGTCGCCTCGACCTCGTCGCTAACACGCTGTGCCACCGCGCTCAACGCCGACGATGCAATTATGCCCACGCGGGCCGCATCCGCCACCAATGGCGCCAGTCGGTCAATGACGCCATGCCCAACAAAGGCGCGGTAGGGGTTCTCGGTGGCGAACTCAACCGTCGGCTCACCCATTGCCGAGATAACCTCGCCGGCCACTTCAGCGGTAGTCAAAAACGTCGTGTCGAGACGCCAAGTGGCCACGCTGGCATAGGTTGCCCGCCGTTCCTCGATCAGCGCGGTGACCCGGGCCGCCGGATCGTCCCCAAGCAGAGGCCGCTGCCCCGGCGCAGACGACGCCCGCAGGGCCGCCTCGGATGGCTCAACGTCCAACCAAACAACCTCGTGGCCAGCAAGGCTCTCACGCACCGACGCCTGAGTCACCGCCCCGCCCCCCAGCGAAACGACGGCTGAACGACCGCTCAACGCCCTTACAGCAGCGGCAGCTTCGATGGCTCGGAAACCGGCTTCGCCCAATTCAGCAAACACTTGGGCTACGCTGCGCCCGGTCGCCCGCTCGACGGCTTGATCGACGTCGACGAAAGGGCGCCCCAGACGCGTCGCCACCAGCGCGCCGACCGACGTTTTGCCGGCCGTCGGCGGCCCGACCAACACCAGCGCCATCTCAGAGTACCGCCAATCCCCGCTCACGAACCTGAGCCAGATAGGCCAGAGCGTTGCGCTTCGTCTCGACCAGCGAATCGCCACCGAACTTCTCCAAGACAGCATCAGCCAACACCAACGCAACTTCGGCTTCAGCGACGACGCCAGCCGCCGGAACTGCTGTGATGTCAGACCGCTGGTGGTGAGCCGTCGCCGCCTCCCCAGTAGCGATGTCAAGCGTGCGCAAGGCGTGCGGCACCGTCGCTATCGGCTTCATGGCCGCCCGCAGCCAGATCGGCGAACCGTTACTCATGCCGCCTTCGATGCCGCCGGCATTGTCGCCTAGGCGTTGGACGCCACCGTCGCCAGGCGCCAACTCGTCGTGTGCCCGACTGCCGGGTAATGCTGCCATGTCGAAACCAGCCCCTACGGCCACGCCTTTTATCGCTTGAATTCCCATCAACGCGCCGGCCAAGCGAGCGTCCAAGCGGCGTTCTGGTTCGGCACCCGAACCAAGCCCTGGCGGGCAACCCCAGGCTACGACCTCGACTACCCCGCCCATCGTGTCACCAGCCTTCTTGGCGGCCTCAACAGCTTCGACCATTCGCGCCGACGCAGTCGCGTTGGCACAGCGCACCGCGTCGGCATCAATGCGCGGCAAGTCGCTTAGACGCGGCAAATCACCGCGGTCGTAAGCCACCGCACCCATCTGGACGACATGGCTCAGTACCGTTATGCCAAGACACTGGGCCAGAAACCCCTTGGCCACGGCGCCGGCCGCGACGCGGGAAGCCGTTGAACGGGCGCTGGCTCGTTCTAGCACCGGTCGGGCGTCGTCAAAACCATACTTTTGGATGCCGGCCAAGTCGGCGTGGCCGGGACGAGGCCGGGTCAGCGGCTCATTGCGCGCCAGACCTTCCAAGGTGCTGGCATCGACGGGGTCGGGGCTCATGACGCCCGACCATGACTCCCACTCCGAGTTAGCCACCTCGATAGCGACGGGCGACCCCATCGTCACACCGTGGCGCACCCCGGCCATGATTCGGCAGGCGTCCTTTTCAAGGGTCATGCGGGCGCCTCGCCCGTAGCCCAGCCGGCGGCGGGCCAATTCGGCGGCCACAGCGTCGGTCGTCACCCGCACCCCGGCGGGTACCCCGTCGACTATGGCGACAAGCCCCGGCCCATGGCTCTCGCCGGCAGTTAACACACGAAGCATGGCTCAATCATGCCATGCGGCGACGCGTCAGTTCAGCCTCACCCGCCGCAAGCAACAGCGTCAAGTCGACGGTATCGCCCAGAAGATAGTCAATTTGCTGCACCGCCTGCCCGGCCAACAAGTCGAGTCCACTGACGACGGTCAGATTGGCTGCCGCAGCCACCGCCGACAGCCGCGTCGGCCACGGGTCGTAGGCAACATCGAAGACAGCCCCGGCACTGTCGACTACGGCATCGGCCCACGCGTCGGCTTGGCCTGCCGGTAACGTCGATATGACGAGGTCAGCCTGGTGCGGCGTTCCCAGCGTCTCAACGTCAGCCACCAAACCCAAATCGTCTGCCAACTTCAGCCAGGCCGTCACACTGGGCGATGCCATGTCGCGCACGTGTGCCGTCACCCGTCCAACGCCAAGATTGTTAAGTGCCATCAACCCTGCCCGGGCTGTCGCGCCGGCACCCAGCATGACGACCTCAGTGACATCGTCGACGTGGCGGTATTCCAACGCCCGTATGAAGCCTGACACATCTGTGTTGTGAACGCTGGCCCCGCCGTCACCAAGTACCAGAGTGTTGCCAACACCCAAACGTTTGACGGCCTGATCGGGTTTCCCTAGCGCCGTCACCGCCGTCTTGTGCGGCATTGTCACAGCAAGGCCTCGCCATGTGTCGTCAAGTCCGGCTACAAAACCGGCCAGGCCGCCCTCGGGGATGTCCACCGCGTCAAAGGACCAAGCGAAGCCCAACTCCGCATAGGCAGACCTGTACAAAGCCGGTGACAAAGAGTGTGCCACCGGATGTCCAACGACGGCGCAACGCATTGCTGCTCTCAGCACTTGCCAGGGTTGGCCGCGCACCAAGCCTGCAGTTGTTTCACGTTCTGGTCATGCTCTGCAGCCGTCTTGGCGTAGGCAACGGTCCCATTCATGTCAACCAAGGTGAAATAGAGGTAATCATTGCCGGAGGGATTGACGACCGCGTTCAAGGCGTCTTGACCGGGGTTGCTGATAGCACCCGGCGGTAGTCCGTTGTACTTGTAGGTGTTGTAGGGCGAATCGAGCGCCCGCTCCGCGTCAGTCGTGAACACCGTGCCGGTCAGGTTGTTGGCATAGGCCACCGTGGCGTCCGACTGCAGAGGCATATCGATAGCCAAACGGTTTAAGAACACCTGGGCTACGTCGGGCATGTCCTTCGGTGTGGCCTCCATCTGCACGATACTGGCCAAAATGACGGCTTGGGTAGGCGTCAAACCCTCGTCATCGGCCTTGGTAACAAACTGCAAAGAGGTGACCACCTGGTTGAACTTTGTGCCCATCGGCGTCAACACGGACGTGGCAGTCGGATTGGTTCCGTATTCGTAGGTGTCCGGGAACAGGTAACCTTCGCTCGGGTCATCCGCCCCCGGGTTACTGGCCCAGGCAGGCAATCCGATGCTCGTCGGCGATGCGGCAGCAGTCTTCAAGTCGTCCACCGACACACCTGTTGCCTTGCTAATCGCGTCGAACACCTGGCTATTGCGCCAGCCCTCAATAATCGTGAACTGATTGCGCACCCGGTTCGCCGGATCAGCCAGAGCCTGCAACGCCTGCTCCGCCGACATCTGGGTCTTAAGAGTGTATGTACCGGCTTGGACACTGCCCCAGGTCAGTGTGTCGGAGTTGGCTGCGGTGACGAAGGCTGTCTGCGAGGCGATGACGTCCTTCGAATACAAAACCGAAGCAACCGTCTGTGACGAAGCCCCCATCGGCACAGTCACCTGCACGGAACCCACACCGGGACCCGGATAGTCAGCCACCCCGCCTGGGTGAAGATGAGTGCGGCCCCATGAATAACCGATGATGGCCAGCGCAGCAACCAGCACTACCGCCAGAACGATAATCAGAGCATTGCGCCCACCGTGGCTCGGCCCGCTGTCGGCACCGTCAAAAAGCTGACCGACCTCGTCGGCCGCGTCATCTTGGTCGTAGGTATATTCACCGGTTTCCGGGTCATAGGAGGCCACTAGGCGACTGGTAGCCTCCTCCGCTTCCTGTTCCGGCTCGGAGGGTGACGCCAAGGGGACGGTCTCTTCAAAGTCCCAGGGATCCATCGAACGTCGTGCAGTCACAATCCCTCTTTCGTTTCGCGATCGCCGTTTGCGACCAGCAATCCCGGCACCTCGCCGGTGTTGCGTTCGACTTCCAAAGCACTCTCTAGGATACCCGCCGCAGCGGCTTGGTCAACAACTCCGCGCCGCCGGCGCGAATCCAGCCGACTGAGCAGACGGTGCGCGACAGCCGTGGTCAGGCGTTCATCGACCAGCCGCAACGGCACCTGCAAGCGGGCCGCCAAGCGCTCTGCCACCCCAGACACATCAGTGGCGGCCAACTTGGCTTGGCCGTCCAAAGCTAATGGCAAACCCATAACAACTTCCATGGCACCGTATTCGTCGGCCAAGTCAGCCAGACGGGTGAAGGCCATGTTTTCATCGGCCGCCGACACTGTTTCGACTGGATAGGCCAATAACCCATCGGGGTCGCAAGCCGCCACGCCGACGCGGGCTTTGCCCCAATCGATGCCCAGGCGGACGCCGCGACGAAAACCCCCATATGGCACGTCAGACAATGGCATCCTGCCTTATCGCGGCCTGAATGGCAGCCAGCGCAGCCGGGGCCGCCGCACCGTCGATGCCACCGCCCTGAGCCATGTCGTCCTTGCCGCCGCCCTTGCCGCCGAGCTTCTCGGCGCCAATTCGGACTAGATTTCCAGCCTTGACACCACGCTCACGCGCGGCCGATGTAGTCGCCACCACTAGCGCCGGTTTGCCAGCCTCGCCGCCAACGACCGCCACCACGCCGGCCCGCGAGCCCAGTTTGTCACGCACCGTCAAGGCCAACTGGCGGGCCTGATCCGGCGTTGTGCCGGACACCTGGGCGACGGCGAAGGCAACCCCGTCGATGTCGGCTGCGTCGCGCACACAACTATCGGCGCTGGCCATGATCTGCGCCGCCTGCATCGACTCGATCGTCTTGTTGGCCGCCTTTAGGTCGCCGATTAGCTTGCTGACACGGTCAGCGGCCTGCTCGGGCGGCACATGCAAGAGGGTGCCAATCTCGTTGACAAGTGCCCGCTCTGCCGCCATGTGGGCGAAGGCGTCGGTGCTGACCAGTGCCTCAATACGGCGCGTGCCCGCGCCGATAGACGACTCTGAAAGCAACGTTATCAAGCCGATTTGTGAACTGGACGCCACATGGGTGCCGCCGCACAACTCCAGCGACCAACCGCCGCCCATGTCGATGACGCGCACCATTGGCGGATACTTTTCGCCGAACATCGCCTGGGCGCCCATAGCCTGGGCGTCCTCCAGCTTCATGGTGGCCGAAGTCACAGCCAAATCATCGCGTAATGCAATGTTGCAGCGTTCTTCGACCTCGGCTACGAGCTGCTGACTCAGCCCAGACGGTGCCGCAAAGTCGAACCGCAGGTACCCCGGGCGGTTGTATGAGCCGGCCTGCACAGCCCTTTCGCCAACCAGTTCCAGTAGCGCGGCATGCAGCACATGGGTCGCTGAGTGGGCTTGACTGGCACCTCGGCGGGAAGCCGCGTCCACCTCGGCCTCGACGGGCTCACCCACCGCCAAGGGGGCATCAAGTGTGACGGTGTGGACAACAAGACCCGGCACAGGGCGCTGCACATCGTCCACCTGCCAGGTACGCCCGGATGCTTTGAGAACGCCCGCGTCGGCGTCCTGACCGCCGGATTCGGCGTAGAACGGAGTCTCAGCCAAGACAATCTCGACGGTATCGCCTGGTTTTGCACTGGTAACCACTTGACCGTCCAATACCAAGCCCCGCACCGTTGTCGGCACACTCAGGTCGCTGTAGCCGAGGAAGGGCGTTTCGCCTTCTGCTCGCAACTGTTGGTAGGCATCGGTGGCCAACAGGTTGCCCTTCTTGGCCTTGGCGTCGGCTTTGGAACGGTTGCGTTGCTCCTGCATCAGCTTGGTGAAGCCTTCGCGGTCGACGCTCAGGCCCTGTTCGGCGGCCATTTCCAGCGTCAGGTCAATCGGGAAACCGTAGGTGTCGTGCAGCTGGAACGCCTTGTCGCCCGCCAGCGTAGCAATTCCTTGTGTCTTTGCCTCGGCCGCTGCGATATCAAACATCGTCGTCCCAGAGGCCAGCGTGCGCGCGAAGCTGGCGTCCTCCGCCTCAGCCACCTCGGCGATTCGGTTCCATTTCGCCTCGACCTCAGGGTAACTAGCCTTCATGGTGTCTCGGCTAACGGCAAGCAGATCCGTCAAGACGGCCCCATCGACGCCCAGCAGCCGCATCGACCGGATTGATCGGCGCATCAGACGGCGCAACACATAGCCGCGCGCCTCATTGCCAGGCACGACGCCTTCGGACATCAGCATCAGGGACGACCGCACATGGTCGGCGACCACACGCAGGCGCACATCATCGTCATGGTCGGCGTGATACTTTTTACCTGAAAGCTCGCAGGCTCTTGCGATAACAGGAAAAACCTGGTCGATTTCGTACATGTTGTCGACGCCTTGCAATAGCAGAGCGACGCGCTCCAAGCCCATACCGGTGTCGATATTCTGGGACGGCAACGGGCCGGCGATGTCGAAATCGTCCTTGGCCCTCACCGCTGACAGATTCTCGGTTTGGAAAACCAGATTCCAGATCTCCAGATAGCGATCTTCGTCGACCTCGGGGCCGCCTTCTCGTCCAAAACTTGGCCCGCGGTCGATGTAAATCTCCGAACAGGGCCCGCCGGGGCCCGGTACGCCCATGTTCCAGTAATTGTCTTTTAGGCTGCGGGCTTGGATTCGAGACTCCGGGACGCCTTGGGCCAACCAAAGCTTTTTAGCCTCAATATCACCGTCTGGATAGTCGGGGTGATAGCCCGGGCCCAGCACCGTCACCCAGACGTCATCAGGGGCGAACCCATAGCCGCCGGAAGCCTGATCGCCAGTCACCAAATCCCAAGCGAATTCGATGGCGCCCTTTTTGAAATAGTCGTCAAGGGCGAAATTGCCGTTCATCTGGAAGAAAGTGCCATGCCGCGTCGTCTTGCCGACGTCTTCAATGTCGAGTGTGCGAACACACTTTTGAATGCTCACCGCCCGCTTCCAAGGCGCCGGCTCTAACCCGATGAAATAGGGCTTAAATGGCACCATACCGGCATTGACGAAAAGCAGCGTCGGGTCGTTGTAGACCAGCGGGGCGCTCGGCACGCAGGCATGCCCGCGCTCCTCAAAAAAGCGCAGGAACCGCTCGCCGACCTCAGCCGCCTTCATCATGACCTCATTTCGCCGGGTGAAAGCCCAGCGGTAGACACAGATAACTTGTCTATTTTACCGCGAAACCCGGGCCAACGGCCCGAAGACGACCCGCCCGTCCGCTATCGTTGAGCCGCAAGACACAAACCAGAGGGAAGTCGATGGCGCAATCAACCCAGCCCCGCGCGGCCACGCTGCAGTATGTGGGCCGGCTGATCGCGTACAGATTTGGCGTGGACAGGGTCACCGATTTAGCTGCCGCCATGACCTACTACCTTGTTTTGTCGGTATTCCCGTTGCTGCTGGCCGTCGTCTCCATCGTCAGCCTGGTCGGCGGGGCAAATTGGTTGATGCCGGCGATAAGCGACGCTATCTCGTCGGTCGCGAGCCCAGAGGCGGCCAAGACCTTTGACGGTATCGTTTCGGGCTTCTTGGCCGGCGAAGGTGCCGGCTTGACACTGGTGATCTCGCTGGTGGCAGCCATCTGGTCGGCGTCAAACTACATCGGAGCGTTTGCACGGGCCGTCAACACCGTCTACCAGGTGCGTGAGGGACGCTCTTTCGTCAAACTGAAGGCGATTCAGCTGGCAATGACGCTGGCACTGGTGCTAGCCATCATCTTGCTGGGCGTGGCCTTGGCTGTCTCGTCGCCAGCCGCCGAATGGCTTGGCAACCTGGTTGGGCTTGGTGACCAGTTCGCAGCCGTCTGGGGCTGGCTGCGCTACCTGGTGATTGCCGTGGTTGTGATCATCTTGGTGCAGTTGCTCTATTTTGTGGGGCCAAATGTGCGACACCCCCGCATCCGTGTGCTGTCGGTTGGATCGGCCGTTGCCATCGTGCTGGCTGTTCTCGTCGTTGAGGTGTTCAAGATCTACCTGTCGGTGTTCCATGGCGCGTCCAGTTATTCCAAGACATATGGCGCACTGGCCGGTGTCATCATTGCACTGTTTTTGGCCTTCCTTATCAACATGGCGCTGATATTGGGTGCCGAACTGGACGCGGCGCTGGAACGCCTCCACCAATTGAAGTTGGGTCTGCCAGCACAGTCGGGATTGGTGCTGCCGCCCAGAGATGAGAAGGGCATAAAGGCTCTTCAAACCACCAAAACAAAGCTGACGGAACGCGGTCAGGCTATACGTGCCAACGCTGAACCACCGGACGAAAAGGCCATCGCCTGGTACCAGCAGCACGCCCTGCACGAAGAGCGCGACCAGTCGCTCAACTAGTTTGGCGAGGGTGTCTCGCCGCGCAGTAGGGCTTCGATCGTCGGAAGCCGCTCTGCTATCTGGGCCTCGGCACCGTGATCAGTGGGCGTGTAGTAGCGGGCGTCAAGCAGGTCATCAGGTAGGTACTGCTGTGGCGCCACGCCATGAGGCCAATCATGAGCATAACGGTAGCCATCACCGTGGCCGTACCGGCCGGCGGTGGCATAGTGGGCGTCGCGCAAGTGCGGTGGCACAAGGCCGATGCGCCCGTCGCGGACATCAGCAATGGCCGAGTCGATGGCATTGACGACAGCGTTTGACTTGGGTGCCGTGGCGGCGGCGATGACCGCGTGAGCCAGGTTGATACGAGCCTCCGGCATGCCGATCAACTGGACGGCTTGGGCAGCGGCTACGCAGGTCTGAAGCACCGACGGTGCCGCCATGCCGATGTCCTCGCTGGCCAGTATGACCAAACGTCGGGCAACGAATCGAGGGTCCTCCCCCGCCTCCAACATGCGGGCCAAATAGTGCAGTGCCGCTTGGACGTCCGAGCCGCGCACCGATTTGATGAATGCGCTGATGACGTCATAATGCTGGTCGCCGTCCTTGTCGTATCGCACAGCCGCTCGGTCGACGGCGTTTTCGACTGCCGTCACGTCGATCACTACTGTCGGATCGGCGCTGGCGTTCGCAGCCGAAGCAGCCGCCTCTTCCAGGTAGGTCAACACGCGCCGGGCGTCGCCACCAGCCAGTTGAAGGATGGCGGCGCGGGCGTCGTCGTCAAGGCCGTAAGTGCGGCCGGTGGCAGGCAGACCGCGCTCGTCCACCAGCGCGCGGTCGATCAGTTGGCCCAAGTCGTCATCGGTCAGCGGTTGCAACGTCAGCAGCAGCGAGCGCGACAGCAGCGGCGCTATGACAGAAAAGCTGGGGTTCTCTGTGGTGGCGGCGATCAGCGTCACCAGACGGTTTTCGACGGCGGGCAAAAGGACATCCTGCTGGGCCTTATTGAAGCGATGCACCTCGTCGATGAACAACACCGTCCCCCTGCCGTGTGCTAGTTCGCGGCGAGCTTGGGCAATCGCCTCACGAACATCTTTGACTCCTGCAGTGACGGCCGAGAGTTCGACGAAGCGGCGGCTCGTTGCTTGTGACACGACAGCTGCAATGGACGTCTTGCCCACCCCGGGCGGCCCCCACAGGAAGACCGACATGGCGGCCGAACCATCGGCCAACCGACGAAGTGGACTGCCTGGACCAAGCAGATGTCGCTGCCCAACAAGTTCGTCCAGCGTGCGAGGCCGCAGACGGACGGCCAATGGCGCGGTGGCGGGGACATCGCCCAAGACACCCGACAGCGCCTCGGAGCGGGTCGGCATCACCGTGCCAAACAGGTCCTCGCTCATGAGTGTCAGTCTAAGCAACACGCCGTGGAGTTGACAACGATAGTGCTATAGATATATCGTTAACTGCGTTGGTAATTGAATATGAGAGGAGAACCAACAATGTCTAACTTTGATGAAACACCATTTGACGACAACTTCGCGCCGCGCCGCGGCCACGGCCGCCACCGCGGTCCCGGCTTGGATTGGGACGGCCACCAGCGCGCTCGCGAGGCCCGCATGGGCAAGTTGCGCGAGGCTGGCCGGCTGCTGGCCGGCGATCCCAGGTTCATGGGCGGAGACCCTCGGACCCGAGGCGGACGCGGCGGCTTCGATCCGCGCGAGTTTGGTATGGGTGGGCACCGTGCCCGCCGCGGTCAGCTCCGCGAATCGATCCTGGCCCTGCTGGTGGAGCAACCGCGCAACGGCTACCAGTTAATGGGCGCCATCGCCGAAAAGACGGCTGGCGCCTGGACGCCCAGCCCCGGCGCGCTCTACCCCGCACTGGCCCAGCTAGTGGACGAAGGCCTGATCGCCGAGCAACCAGGGGATGCCGGCAAGGTTTATGCCTTGACGGACGCCGGCCAAGCCGAAGCCGCCAATCTGACAGCCGAGCCTTGGGCCGATGCGATGGGACGCGGCCCAGCCGGCCGTGAGCAGCGCCACGCCCTGTGGGAGGAATTCCGCCGCCTCGGCGCGACGATCCGCCTCGCCGGCGACACGGCCACCCCTGATCAACTCGACGAGATGGCCAAAGGCCTAGCCGACCAGCGCAAGGCGATTCTACGAACGCTAGGAAGCACTGACTAATCCCCCTAACAGAATCTGACGCCCGTCATCACGTCAAAGCGACGCTGTGGCGGGCGTCAGCTTTCCACAGCTCGAACCTGAGTTATCCACAGGTAGAAAACTGGATGTCGAAATTGCTGATTCTTGCCCATAATGAGGCATGGATGAATTGCCTATGTCGGGAGACGGGCCGCCCCTACAGGATGTTACGTCATACGTAACACGGTTAAGTGATACAATAACTCATGTCAGAGTGCTTATGACGCAGTCGGCCCGATCCAAGAAGATTGGTCTGGGCCGGGTTCTATACGCCATCACACACTGTCAGCCGGTCGTCGGCAATCGGGTGAGCGGCGAAACCGAGTTGTCATGGGTCGGACTTGATGATCGTGGCCTTGAGTTGGAGATCATCGGCATCCCTGATGCCACCGACCGACATGGCAATCCGGTATTGCTGATAATCCATGCCATGCCGACATCATTCAGGAGGAATTGATATGCCAGTGCAGTTGGGCGGCGGACGAACCGCTTCTATCGATGCGGTCGGGTACGTCAACCTGGATGAGGATGCCATCTTCATCGGCGAGCATCGTGTCACCGAAGCGGAGGCCCAGGCCATCGCGCGCGACGTCGCTCGACGTCACGGGTTGCGCGGCGGCCGCCCAGCGCTGTCAGCCGAAGGCACCAGTTGTCTGGCTCTTCGAATGCCCCGCCCTCTGCGAGACCGATTACGTGCCAGCGCCGACATCGAAAGTATCACCGAATCCGCACTGGTTCGCCGTGCCATTGAGCATGAACTCGACGCCACGAACTCTGGCCACGATCTTGCACTGGTAGCGGCGTAGACCTATTGCTTCTTGGCCTCGGGTTTGAAGTCCACACCCGCTTCGCGTCTCTGCTGCACCGTAATCGACGCGGGCGCCGCGGTCAGCGGGTCGAATCCAGCGCCGATCTTCGGGAAGGCGATCGCGTCGCGGATCGAGTCGGCGCCCGTCAACAGCATCACGACACGGTCGAGACCCAAGGCGATGCCGCCGTGCGGCGGAGCACCGAATTGGAAGGCGTCTAGCAGGAAGCCGAACTGAATCTCGGCCTGCTCGGCCGACAGGCCCATAACCTTGAAGACGCGCTCTTGCACGTCGCGGCGGTGGATACGAATGGACCCGCCGCCTATTTCGTTGCCGTTGCAGACGATGTCGTACGCGTCGGCCAAGGCATGCTCGGGGTCGGTGTCGAACGTCGTCATCCACTCGGGCGTCGGGCTAGTGAAGGCATGGTGCACGGCTGTCCAAGCACCGCCGCCGACCGTCATGTCACCCTCAACGGCGGCCTGCGACGCCGACTTGAACAGCGGCGCGTCGACCACCCAGCAGAATGCCCAAGCGTCATGGTCGATGAGCCCGTCGCGCTCACCGATCTCCAAGCGAGCGGCCCCCAGCAACTCTTGTGACGGCTGACGCGCCCCTGCGGCGAAGAAGATAGCGTCACCGGGTTTCGCCCCGGCAGCGGCCGCCAGGCCAGCCCGCTCGGCGTCGGAGATGTTCTTGGCGACAGGCCCACCGAGCTCGCCGTCGTCCCCCACCGTGACGTAGGCCAGCCCCTTGGCACCGCGCTGCTTGGCCCATTCCTGCCAGGCGTCGAACTGACGCCGCGGCGTCGACGCCCCGCCGGTCTGGACGACGCAACCGACATACGGCGCCTGGAACACACGGAAGGGCGTGTCCTTGAAGAAGTCCGTCAACTCGGTCAGTTCGACACCCAGACGAAGATCGGGCTTATCGGAGCCGTAGCGGGCCATCGCCTCATGCCAGGTGATGCGCTTAAGCGGTGTTGGCAAGTCGTACCCGATCAGAGCCCACATCGCTTTGGTGAAGGCCTCGGCCACCTCGATGACGTCCTCGCGTGATACGAAGCTCATCTCGACGTCCAACTGGGTGAACTCGGGCTGGCGATCAGCCCGGAAATCCTCGTCCCGGTAGCAGCGCGCGATCTGGTAGTAGCGCTCCATGCCCGCCACCATCAGCAGTTGCTTGAACAGTTGCGGGCTTTGCGGCAGGGCGTACCAGTTGCCGGGGCTAAGCCGCGCCGGCACCAGAAAGTCGCGGGCGCCGCCGGGCGTCGAGCGCGTCAGTGTCGGCGTCTCGATCTCAACAAAACCGTGGTCGTCCAGGGTGCGGCGCAGCACCTGGTTGACCTTGGCGCGCAACCGCAGGTTGTGGGCCTGGGAGGGGCGGCGTAGGTCAAGGTAGCGGTACTTGAAGCGGACGTCCTCACTCGCCGTCACGCGATCCTCAATCGGGAACGGCAGCGGGATAGACGGGTTGAGGATTTCCAGCGTCTCGACAACCACCTCGACCTGCCCCGTCGGCATCTTGGGGTTGACAGTGTCCTCGGAGCGCGCCTCGACGGGACCGGTGACGGCGGCGCAAAACTCATTGCGCAGCTTGTGGGCCCCCAGCTTTTCGACTAGATCCTCACGGAACACGCATTGCGCCACGCCAGAGGCGTCCCGCAAGTCGATGAATACCACGCCGCCGTGGTCGCGGCGGGCGTCAACCCAGCCGGCCAATGTGACGGTTTGCCCGATGTGGGCGGTGCGAAGCGCCCCAGCGTCTTGTGTGCGGATCATGGCTCGTTCTCCTTTGTCTGCCGAGCATAAACAGTGCACGGCTTCGCCGACCAGTCTACCGGGCGGCCATAAAGTACGGGTTACCAAACCGCTCACGACGCATCGTTGTGGAAGGGCCATGCCCAGGCAGCAAGCGAGTTGCATCGTCCAGTGGCAACACCATCTCACGCAGCGTTTGCGACATTGCGGACGGGTTACCGCCGGGCAGGTCCGTTCGTCCGATCGAGCCCTTGAAGACGACGTCGCCCACCCAGGCAATCGGGCCATCGTCGGTGGCGGCCGTCAAAATAACGCTGCCTGGGGTGTGCCCGGGGGCCGGCAGCACGTCGAAATGCAGCCCGGCAATGTCGATTGACACACGGTCAGCCAGGTCGACGCGCTGCTGCGGTGTGGGCAGTTCGTCCTGGTACAGCGCTTGCATCAGGTCGCGCGAATCGGCGCCCAACCCAACCGATGGCGTCGCCAACATGTAGTCGTCGGCACTGTGCAACCACATCGGCACCCCGGACTCGTTGGCCAACCGCGCGGCGTCACCGATATGGTCGACGTGCCCATGCGTGGCGATCACCCCAGCCAGCGCCCAACCTCGATCATTAAGGATGCGCCGCACCAACCTTGCGGCATCCACGCCAGGGTCGACGACGACAACCTGAGACGAGCCGTCGGCTGCTGCAAGATAACAGTTCGTCTCCCAAGGCCCGACAACCAAACACTCGATCAACACATCAGCGAGTCTATCGGGCGGATCGGCCACCGTAACATCTATTAAAAGCGGTGACTGCCGGCCTGCCTGGCGTAAAGTCGAGCCATGGCTAGTTTCCCCTCCGGGTGGTACCCCGACTCCAAGGATTCTTCACTGCTGCGCTGGTGGGACGGCCACCAATGGACTGAGCGCACCACCGCCGCAACCGCCGGCGATGTCTTCAATGGGCCAACCCCACCGGCCGATGGTGTTGTGGACGCCGGCGCTGCTGGTGGCCACAAGCCATCGATCTGGTGGCCGGGCGGTAACGATCACCCCTTCTGGTGGCAGTGGTGGTTCCGGTTGGCGATCATCATCGTCGTCACGGGCGTCATCGTCCTCATTCGCCTGTCGGCAAAAGGCGTCATCTAGGCCTCTCACGCCATCTCGTCCGGATCAACCTGCACCCGCACTATGCCGGTCGCCTTGGCGGCCGTTCGCCGCGCCGACGCGGCTTTCATAGCCACGGCCAAGGCTGGTGCGTCCGCCAGGGTCGCGCGCCACAACATCTGTTGACGGGGTTCTCCGTCGACGGGCGGCACATCAACAGGGCCGAAGGCGTCCACCGCCTCGGGCAGTTCCAGCACCGCCACAAAATCAGCCACCGCAGCAGACTCCCCCGTCCCCTCTACGAAACACATCACGGGCGGCAGCCCGGCCGCAGCACGGTCGGCCAGTTCGCGCGCCGCGAACCCTGCGGCATCGACGCGCAGCACCGCCTGGATCGCAGGCGCATGGGCGTCCCCTACAATGCACACCGTACCGCCTTGCCCGCCCGGGCGCACCAGTGAGACAGCGTTGAACCACCGACGGACCGACTCCTCGCCTGCTCGCAGATCAGCTCGTGCCAACATCAAATCGGCGTCCAGCAAAACGGCTGCGGCGTAACCCGCCGACGGCGCCGGTTCGGCGCCTGGTGTCGCCACTACCAAAGCGGGCTGATCGCCCACCGACTCGACGATGTGATCTCCTGAAGAGTCGATCACCCGGAACCCCGGGAAGGCTCTACCCAGCTCTTCGGCAGTGCGGCCCGAGCCGACCACAGGGGCGCGCAAGGTGGTCCCCCCACAGACATCACACCGCCAGCCGACGGAGGTGCGCCCGCACCAACGGCAGACCAGCCGTCGACCACCGTCCCCGCCTTTCTCGGCAGCCACCGGCCCATTACAGGCCGGACAGCGCACCCGCGTGCGGCACTTCTGACAAGCCAATGCAACCAGGTAGCCAGCCCTTGGCACCTGCACCAGCACCGGTCCAGCCGTCAGGCCTGCCCTGATCGTCTGCGCTGCTTCGACCGGCAGGTGCGCGGCGGCAGTTGCCTCGGGTACGGACCGCATGGCGGGCGCGCCGGCCCGTCGCCGTTTCGGCTCGTCCTCGATGACGCCCAACCAGCCACGCTCAATCCACCGTTGAACCTCGCAACTGCGGGCGGGCCCAGCCAGCAGCAAGGCGCAGCCGTCGTCCGTGCCCGGCGTCGCCGATGCGCGCAACGCGGCAACGGTTCTTGTATGCGGGTAAGGTGCGCGCGGCTCAGCGTAGGCGTCATTGCCGTCGTCCACTAGCACTATAAGACCCAGGTTATGAACCGGAGCGAAAACCGCTGACCGGGTGCCGATAACCACCCGTGATTGACCTCGCGACAGTGCCAGATAGTCGTGATAGCGACGGGCAGGGCCCATCTGGGCATGAAGACGGGCCACACACCCGTCCCCCAGCGCCGCCGACAATGCGACATAACCTGCCTGCATGGACGCCGCGTCTGGCACCACGACAATGGCACCCTTGCCGGCGGCAAGCGCCGCGATCACAGCCTGCACCGCCCCCCGGCGCCAATCGTCGTCGCCTCGCCAACCTGGCGACACTGCCCAAAACCCTCGAAGCGGACGCCCGACTTCAACGCCGCGCAGCCACGACTCCCCCGCCGATGTCTCCCGTAGACCCCCAGGCGGCATGGTACCCATCGGCGCCGGCCAGATGGCCGACGTGGCGGTCTCGGTGGCGGCGTGACGTGGTGCCACGGCCAAGCGAGCCACATCGGCAAACGTCCCGGCATAGTGGTCAGCCACGGCGCGGATCAATCGGACCTGATCAGGCAGCAATACCGGCTCCGACGAGACGACCTTCGTCAACGGTGATAACCGCCCTGTCACCTCAGTGCTCGTTGGGCGCTCGACGATAAAGCCGTTGCAGGCCCGTCCAGCGAATCGCACCCGCACGCGGGCGCCAACGACCGCAGCGGATGTCATATTTTCGGGCACCGTGTAGTCAAAGAATCGGTCCAGGTGCGGCAGTGGGAGATCGACAGCCACCCTGGCCAGCGCTACGCCGTCACTCATGTGACAAACGATAGCCGATCGCGCCGACACGTTTCAGTTGAGCCGCAACTTCGCGCTGTGTGACTGATCAGACGGCGCTCGCCAGATCGCCAGCCAAGTCGGTGTTCTCCCAGGTGAATCCATCGCGCCCGAAATGACCGTAGTTGGTGGTCTTGCTATAGACAGGCCTGGTCAAGTCCAGGTGCTCGATAATGGCTGCTGGACGCAAGTCAAAGACGGTGCCGATTGCTTGCGCGATCCGGGCGTCGGGCACAGAGCCTGTGCCAAAGGTGTTGACGTCCAAGCTAACCGGGTGGGCCCGTCCTATCGCATAGGCAGCCTGCACCTCGCATCGGGTCGCCAGGCCTGCCGCGACTACGTTCTTGGCGACCCAGCGCAGGGCGTAGGACGCCGAGCGATCGACCTTCGACGGGTCCTTACCGCTGAAGGCACCGCCACCGTGGCGGGCCATCCCGCCATATGTGTCGACGATGATCTTGCGTCCCGTCAGGCCGGCATCGGCCAACGGCCCGCCGATGACAAACCGCCCTGTCGGGTTGACGAGCAAATTCACCATCGACCCATCGACGTCATAGCGCGCTAACACAGGTGCGACCACTTCGCGCCGCAGATCGTCCTCGATTTGCTCCAGTGTGACGTCATCGTCATGCTGGGCTGACACGACGACGGTGTCGACCGCCCGCGGTCGCATCTTGTCGTCGTAATCGATAGTCACCTGCGTTTTACCGTCCGGGCGCAAGTAAGGCAAAGTTCCGTCATGGCGCACCGACGCTAGGCGTTCCGACAGCCGGTGCGCTAGGTCGATCGGCAGAGGCATTAGGGCCGGCGTCTCGTCGCAAGCGAAACCGAACATCAAGCCCTGGTCACCTGCGCCTTGCCTATCGAAAGCATCGACGGCTTGGCCGTGTCGCGACTCCCAAGATGCGCTAACACCCATGGCGATGTCAGGCGACTGATTATTCAAAGCCACCAGCACGCCACACGAACCACCATCGAGCCCGCGCCGCGGGTCGTCATAACCGATACCGATCAAGGTCTGGCGCACCAAGGTGGCCACATCGACGTAAGATTCCGTCGTCGCCTCGCCTGCCACCAGCACCACCCCATTGGCGACGATGGTCTCAATGGCGCAATGCGACTTGGGATCGTCGTGCAGCATTGCGTCGAGGACAGCATCGGAAATCGCATCAGCGACTTTGTCCGGATGCCCCTCGGTGACGGACTCGGACGTGAACAAGACCTACACCAAGTCTTCGCCAAGATCGCCGAATGCGTCATCGCCGAAACTGAACTGTGGGTCGGCCACAGCGTGCAGCGCTGCCGGTGCCGGCGCGTCGGGGTCAATTTCCTCGCACACCAGCAGACCCTCGTTGATCTCGCGCAGCGCGATTGACAAGGGCTTTTCCTGCGGGACGCTCTCGACAAGCGGACCAACATTCTCCAGCAGGCCCTCGCCCAGTTGCGCATAATAAGCATTGATCTGCCGTGCTCGCTTGGCAGCGAACAGCACCAGACGGTACTTGGAATCGACGTGCTCAAGCAGGTCGTCAATGGGCGGATTGGTGATGCCCTCAGTTTGTGTGCTCACGAGTTGCCTTTCGTATCGGATGCGCGGCCTCCCAGACCGACCAATTCTACCAGTTCGTCAACGGCTTTATCGACGTCGTCATTGACAATCACGGCGTCGAACTCACCCTCGGCTGCCATTTCGTCCTTGGCCCGCGCCAGACGGGTGGCCATCTGGGCTTCGGTTTCGGCACCCCGGCCACGCAGACGCCGCTCCAACTCATCCCAGGACGGTGGGGCGATGAACACCTGCAGCGCTTCAGGGAAGCTGACGCGGATCTGACGGGCCCCTGCTAAGTCAATCTCCAAAAGCATGGTTTCGCCCTTAGCTAGGGCATCCAGCACGGGTTGGCGCGGCGTGCCGTAACGAGTACCCGCATATTTGGCCCACTCCAGCAAGCCATCGGAAGCCACCAGTGCGTCGAACTGCTCGTCGGTGACGAAGCGATAGCTGACGCCGTCAACCTCGCCCGTCCGGGGCGCCCGAGTGGTGACCGAGACTGAAAACAAAACCTCCGGAAATCGGCGGCGCAACCCCGCCACAACAGTGCCTTTGCCGACGCCACTCGGGCCCGCAATGACGACTAGTTGGCCAACGGCCAATTTGGTGGTCAGCGGAATTCCTCGACGATGCCGTCAATCTGATGCTTGCCAAGGCCACGTAGACGACGCGTCGGTGCGATCGACAGCTTGCCCATGATCTCTTCGGCGCGGATTTGGCCGATGCGACGCTGTGTTTTCAGCAAATCGACAACTTTCACGTGGGCCAAGACATCGTCTTTGGAGGCCTGGTCAAGCGCGTCGCCAATGCTCAGCTCACCGGCACGCAGACGGTCTTTAAATTGCGCACGAGTGCGACGGGCCTCGGTGGCGGCTTTGCGGGCGGCTTGCAACTCTTGTTCGGACAGCTTCGGAATTGCCACGACTGGTCACTTTCTCTCGTAACGTGCTCGGCTTGAGCCGACAACCACCTAAATATACTAGAAGACTGGTCATTGCAGAAGCGAATGAACCGACTTTTTTAAAGACGTTTGGTCGGGCCCAGCCTCAGCGACGGCCCGGCTGACGGTCGGAAGCACACGAGACCAGACGTTGCTTGGCTGCTCGAATAGCTCGCGCAAATGGTCCATAGTGCCACCTTGGGCCCCTATCCCAGGGGCCAAGATCCAACCATCAAAACCCTGCAAACTGATGTCCATCACATCCAGAGTCGCGCCGATCACAAGACCTACCAGGGGTGTTCCCGCAGCCTTGTTGGCCTGGACGGCCTGACCGACGATCAGACTGCCGACATTCGGTGTACTAGTGCTACTAAGCGGCCGGCGTGGGCCCTCGTAGGCGCTTGCCAGCTGCACTGCTTCGCCCTCAGGGTTTGAGGTCCTGGCTAGGACGAACACGCCGCGCCCCGATGCGCTGGCTAGGTCGATCGCCGGGGTTAGTGACCCGAACCCCTGAAATGGGCTGACGGTGATGGCATCGGCGGCTAGTGGCGCACCGTCGGCCAGGTAGGCGCGAGCGTAGGCCTCCATTGTCGAGCCTATGTCGCCCCGTTTGACGTCAAGTATCGAGACTGCACCGGCGTCGGCGATGTCACGCAGAACGGCAGCTAGTACCGTCAATCCATCTGGGCCAAAAGCCTCGAAGAATGCCGACTGCGGTTTAAAACAGGCCACGTCGTCGGCAAGCGCTGCTACCAGGCCCCGGCTGAACTTCTCCAACCCGCTGATGTCGTTGGGCAAGTCCCATGAGGCGACGGAGGCCGGGTGCGGGTCCACACCGACGCACAACCTACCCCTAGCGGCCGTCACCGCGTCCAGACGCTCGACAAATGGCTCACACATGGTGTCTCCGATCAGGGACGGTCAAACGGTTGATACCCCGAGTCAGTGCGGGGCCGGTGTAGATGAAGCCCGACAGCACCTGCACCAACACGGCGCCAGCATCGAAGAGTGCCTGGGCGTCGGCGGGCGTCATGACGCCGCCGGAGGCGATCAGCGGCAGACTAGTTGCCGAACGCAGGCCACGCACAACTTCTAGCGCACGGGCCGTCAGTGGCGACCCTGACAGTCCACCAGTTTCCGCCAGGGTGCGGGCAGTGTCGTCCGAATAGGGCGGATAGGTGATCCAGGGTCTAGCGGTTGTGGTGTTGACGGCGATGAGGCCCGCGATGCCTGTGTCCTCGCAGACCTGGATGACGTCCTGCAGGGCGTCGTCGTCCAGGTCGGGTGCCACCTTGACAAAAACGGGCACCGGGTTAGCGGCAATTTGGGCCGCCCGGCGAGTGAGGGCATCGGTCAGACGGGCCAACTCGTCGGCTGCCTGCAGATCGCGCAGCCCAGGCGTGTTGGGGCTGGACACATTGACGGCGACATAGTCGGCAACAGGTGCCACAGCGTCGAACGATGCCAGGTAATCGGCGATGGCACCCTCCAGTGGCACAACCCTCGTCTTGCCGATGGATATGCCGATGGGTAATCCCAGACGGCCATTGCCACGTTCGGCGCCCATGGACTCCAGCCGAGTTGCCAATGCAGCCGCGCCGGCGTTGTTGAAGCCCATACGGTTGACGAAAGCGCTCAGTTCTGGCACGCGGAACAGTCGCGGCGCTGGGTTGCCAGGCTGGGCAAGTGCAGTGACAGTGCCAAGCTCGGCGAAGCCGAAACCCAAACTGGCCCAAGCACGTGCAGCGATGCCGTCCTTGTCCTGCCCCGCCGCCAGGCCGACCCGTCCAGGGAAATCGATGCCCGCCACCGTGATGGGCTGCCGGGTCGCCCCGACGATGGCCCGTACACCCGCCAACGCCGGGCCGGGAAGATGGCCGAGCACGTCAATCGTCGCTTTGTGAATCGTCTCAGCGTCGACCATGTACAGAAGCGGCCTTAACAGGCGCGTGTAGCCCTGAAGCAGAAGCCTGGTGCTGGCTTCGTCCCAGGTGGTCATTGGATGGCCTGATCGATTTGCTCGGCCCAAGCTTGCAGCGGCTTGACGGCAAGCGGGCGCTCTTGCAAGGCAGCGATAGCGGCCACAGCGGCTTCCAAGCCCTGGACGGTTGTGATTGCCGGCACGCCCAAGGCATTGGCCGTCGCCCGGATCAGGTTGCCGTCCGCCCGGGGCGAACCCTGCGCCGTGTGGCCGCTCGGAGTGTTGATAACCAAATCCAGCCGCCCTGACGCGATCAGCTGCGGAGCGTCGGGCATGTCGTCCTTGGTGTGTGAATCGTCTGACACTTTGCGGACGAGCTTGACGTCCAGGCCGTGCAGCGACAGCATGTTTGCTGTGCCCTGCGTGGCCCAGAGCGTGAAACCCAGCTCGGCCAGGCGTTTTAGCGCAAAGATGGCGTGTCGCTTGTCGCGGTTGGCCACCGAGACGAAGGCGTTGCCACCGGTCGGCCAACTGCCATAGACGCCGATCTGGGTTTTGGCGAAGGCCACCTCAAAGGTGGTATCGACACCCATAACCTCGCCTGTCGAACGCATTTCTGGGCCCAACACCTCGTCTACCAGACGCCCTTGCGCATTGCGGAAGCGATTGGACGGCATTACCGCTTCCTTGACGCAGATTGGCAAGCCGGGCACCAGATCGGCACCGTCGCCGCTACACCGCAACTTGCCAGCCTCGCGCAGTTGGGCAATTGACTGACCGGTCATTATCAAAGCGGCAGCTTTGGCAAGTTGCGTGTTGGTGGCCTTGGAGACGAATGGCACCGTGCGAGACGCCCGCGGGTTGGCCTCCAAGACATACACCTGGTCGCCTGCTAGCGCGTATTGGATGTTGATCAGACCGCGCACACCGACACCTTCGGCGACTGCGCGGGTAGCCCGACGCAACTCGTCAATGACCTCGGCACCAAGCGTCAAAGGCGGCAATGAGCATGCCGAATCACCCGAGTGGACGCCGGCCTCCTCAATGTGCTCCATGACACCGCCGACATAAAGGTCCTCACCGTCGAACAACGCATCGACGTCGAGTTCCACAGCGTCGTCCAGGAAGCGGTCAATCAGAACGGGGCGCTCATGGCTGATCAGCGTGGACGTCTCTATGTAGCTGCGCAGCGCCTCGTCGTCCTCGACAATTTCCATGCCGCGCCCGCCCAGAACATAGCTGGGGCGCGCCAGCACCGGGTAGCCGATATCGGCGGCGATGGCCCTGGCTTGCTCGTAAGACTCGGCCATGCCGTGACGAGGCGACGCCAAATTGGCTTTGGCTAGCACCTGACCGAAAGCGCCGCGTTCTTCTGCCAGATCGATGGCCTCGGGGCTCGTACCGATGATATTGACTCCAGCGTCCTTCAAACCTTGGGCGAGGCGCAGCGGCGTCTGCCCGCCCAACTGGACGAACACCCCAGCAACCGGTCCGGCTGCACATTCGGCCTCATAGACCTCCAGCACGTCCTCCAGCGTCAACGGCTCGAAATAGAGCCGGTCGGAGGTGTCATAGTCGGTGGAGACGGTCTCGGGGTTGCAGTTGACCATGACGGACTCGTAGCCGGCCTCGCTCAGTGCCATCGCGGCATGGACGCACGAGTAGTCAAACTCGATACCCTGGCCGATGCGGTTCGGCCCGGACCCCAGAATCAAGACCGCCGGCTTAGTGCGCGGTGCTACCTCGGTTGTCTGGTCGTAAGTCGAGTACATGTAGGGCGTGCGGGCGGCAAACTCGGCGGCACATGTGTCAACCGTCTTGAAGACGGGATGAACCCCCAGGTTACGCCGATACTGGCGCACAGACGCCTCAGTAATGCCCCGAAGCTGCCCGACTTGGCGATCAGACAAGCCGTAGCTCTTGGCTTTGCGCAACATCCCGGCGTCCAACAATGGTGCCGACTTGACCTGCTGAGCGACGTCGAGAATCAGCCTCAACTGATCAAGGAACCAAGGGTCGATGCCCGTGGACGCATGCGCCTGCTCAATGCTTGCCCCGGCCCACAATGCCTCCATGACAAGGCGCAGCCGATATGCCTGGGGACGGGCAGCGTTGGCCAGCAGGGCTTCTGGATCACCAAGCGGGGCGGAGAAATCAAAGCGCGCCGACGGATCTTCCAGCGACCGCAGCGCCTTGCCTAGAGCTTCGGCGAAGTTTCGCCCGATCGCCATTGCCTCGCCGACTGACTGCATGTGGGTGGTCAGCGTGTCGTCGGCGGCTGTGAACTTTTCAAAAGCGAAACGCGGTGCCTTGACGACGACGTAGTCCAGCGTCGGCTCGAAGCTGGCCGGGGTCTCACCCGTGATGTCGTTGGGGATCTCGTCCAGCGTGTAGCCGACCGCAACTTTGGCGGCTATCTTGGCGATTGGGAAGCCCGTCGCCTTGGACGCCAAGGCGCTGGAGCGCGAGACGCGCGGGTTCATCTCGATGACGATCAAACGCCCGTCGGCCGGGTTGACGGCAAACTGGATGTTACATCCGCCCGTGTCGACGCCGACAGCCCGGATGATTTCGATGGCCACGTCACGCATCCGCTGATACTCGCGGTCGGTCAGTGTCAGCGCCGGGGCGACGGTGATCGAATCGCCGGTGTGGACGCCCATCGGGTCAAGGTTTTCGATGCTGCAAACGATTACGACGTTGTCGGCGCGGTCGCGCATGACTTCGAGTTCGTATTCCTTCCAGCCGATGACCGACTCTTCGACAAGCACTTGTGTGACCGGCGAGGCATCTAGCCCCACACTGACCAATTGCACCAGTTCGTCCCGCGTCCGGGCGATGCCGCTGCCCAGCCCGCCCATTGTGAAACTGGGACGCAGCACCACCGGCAAGCCAAGGTCGTCCGCCGCTGCCAGCGCCTCATCAACGCTGTGGCACAGATAGGACCGTGCCACTTCAGGGTCGCCGCCCTCGATGCCGTGAATGTTCTCGACGATCTGCTTGAATGCCTCGCGATCCTCGCCGCGTTGAATGGCGTCGATGGACGCCCCTATCAGCTCAACGTTGTGCTGCGCGAGGACGCCTCGGTCGTGCAATGCGACAGCCGCGTTCAACGCCGTCTGGCCGCCCAACGTGGCCAATAGCGCGTCCGGGTGCTCAGCCTCAATGACTCGTTCCAGCACATCGGGGTTGATCGGCTCAATGTAGGTGGCATCGGCGAACTCGGGGTCGGTCATGATGGTGGCCGGGTTGGAGTTGACCAGAATGACGCGGAACCCTTCAGCCCGCAGCACTCGGCAGGCCTGGGTCCCGGAATAGTCAAACTCGGCGGCTTGGCCGATGACGATCGGCCCAGAACCGATGACCAAAATGGACGATATGTCCGTGCGCCTAGGCATGGCGGGCCTCCCCCATCAAGTCCGCGAAGCGGTCGAACAGGTGTTCAGCGTCGTGGGGGCCAGCGGCCGCCTCTGGGTGATACTGCACAGAGAACCCTGCTAGCTTGCCGTCCCTCGTCAGCTCCAGACCTTCGACGACATCGTCGTTCAAGCAAACGTGGCTAACCCTTGCCTGGCCGAAACTGCTTGTCATATCTCCGTCGGCAGCCACAGCAAAACCGTGATTGTGGGCAGTGATCGCCACCCGTCCAGTGGTTAAGTCTTTGACCGGCTGGTTGATGCCATGATGGCCGAAACGCAGCTTGTAGGTGCCCAACCCCAACGCCCGAGCGAACACCTGGTGCCCGAGGCAGATACCAAACACCGGGTAGCCGGCGTTGAGAGCCTGCTGTATCAACGCCATGATGTCATCGGCCGTCGCCGGGTCGCCCGGACCATTGCTGAAGAACACGCCGTCAGGCTGTAAGGCCGCGATATCTTCAAAGGATGACGCCGCCGGCAGCACGTGAACCTCCATGCCCCGGGCCGCCATCAGGCGCGGCGTGTTGGCTTTCATACCAAGGTCGATAGCCGCCACAGTTAAGCGACGTTCGCCCTTGGGCGGGACGACATAAGGCTGCTTGGTTGTGACGTCCCCGATCAAGTTTGCCCCGGCCATCGACGGGCTTTCTAGGACCTTCGCCAGCAGCGCCGCCTTTGTTGTCTGCAATGAGCTGACGCCCACGCGCATGGCGCCTTGGTCGCGCAAATGTCTGGTCAGTTCCCGGGTGTCGATGCCAGCGATGCCGACGATGCCCTGGGCCCGCAACTCGTCCTCCAGGCTGCGCTTAGAACGCCAGTTGGACGGCCGTGGCGACGGATCTCGCACAACATAGCCGGCCACCCAAATTCGGCTCGACTCGTCGTCCTCGTCGTTCCAGCCGGTGTTGCCGATCTGCGGCGCCGTGGCGATGACCACTTGCTTGTGATAGCTGGGGTCCGTCAGCGTCTCCTGGTAACCCGTCATGCCTGTGTTGAAGACGGCCTCACCAACGGTTTCGCCGATGGCACCAAAGGCCACCCCCTCGAAGTCGGTGCCGTCCTCCAACACCAACAAGGCCGGTTTGTCAGTCATCGACGTCCTCTCGTTGCTCCACTTCTGCAGATCCACCTGCCGCGACCGCGCCTAGCACCGACGACAGGAACCCTGCCGAGGCATCCGTTGAGTACTCGTCCGCTAGGGCGACGGCCTCGGCAATGACGATTGACGGCGCGGTGTCGGTGAACTTGAGTTCCCAGACGGCCAACCGGGCCAACGTGCGGTCAAGGGCCGGCATGCGTTCCAGCGTCCAGTCGCCGGTGAAGGACGCTGTCAACGCCGCGTCGATGTCGTCCTGGTTGGCCACCACGCCAGTCACCAACTCGTATGTCAGCAGTCGGTGTGGCGGATCGGCGGAGTTCAGCACGTCAAGAGGGTCACGTTCAGCCAACTCGGCACCATAAAGCACATCAAGAGCGGCCTTGCGGGCCTTAGTTCGCGCGGAATGGTGGCGCCCACTGCCATCGTCGATAACCTCAACCTTGACGGCGTCCGGCAATGGCGGACGCTCACCCGCCGCCAGCGGGATTATTATCAGGTCGTCAGTTTCTGCCATCAGCCTTGGGCACGCCCCAAGTACTCACCCGTGCGGGTGTCAACCTTTACCTTCTCGTCGTTGGTGATGAACAACGGCACCTGGATGACCTTGCCGGTTTCCAGGGTGGCCGGTTTCGTGCCGGCGGACGAGCGGTCGCCCTGCAGGCCGGGCTCGGTATAAGTGATGACCAGTTCGACGGAGGTCGGCAGTTCCAGGTACAGCGGGGTGCCCTCATGCAGGGCGACGTTAGCCATGGTGCCGTCGAGCATGTAGTCCTTGGCGTCCCCCACCGTAGCGGCCGGGATGACCATCTGGTCATAGGTGTCGGTGTCCATGAACACGAAGCCGTCGCCGTCCTCGTACAGGTATTGCATGTCGCGCTTGTCGACCTGGGCGGTGTCGATCTTGGTGTCGGCCGGGAAGGTCCGGTCGACTACCTTGCCGGAGATGACATGCTTGAGCTTGGTGCGCACCACCGTGTTGCCCTTGCCCGGCTTGTGATGCTGGAACCAGATGACCTGCCAGAGCTGGCCGTCCAAATCGAGGACAGTGCCGTTCTTGATGTCGTTGGTCGTGGCCATGGGCACACCTTCCGCTGGGGCTGGTTGAAGACAAATCGCGACTAATCGCAGCTAGTTATCTTACCCGATGAGCTGGGCCGGGCGTACGCCACTCGCCACACAATAGGCCGAAGATGTAGGCATGTTTCAGAGCGCCACAGTGAGCGTGGGCCGATCAGCCATGACCGGCAGGTCCTTTGCCCAATCCGACACAATGGTGTCTAGGCTGGTTAGCGTATTGGCGTCCCGAACGTCGGCGATGGTAACGGCGTGCGGTTGATCGCCAATCTCGAAGACGCCTCCGGTAACTTCGTCTCGCACTATAAGGATTGGCTTGTCTAGACCCGCCGCGATACCGGCCTCAATATGATTCCATGGGGTCGCAAAGAATGTTTTCTTGACGGTTCTTTCTTCCGTGGCACCGCCACGCCATTTGGCCCGATCAGCTTCGATCTGAGGCACACCCAAAATGACGACTCCATCGCAACCGCTGACCCGCTGCTTCACCTCATCAAGCGGGGCACCCATTCCATACTCATCGGGCGGGAAATCCACTAACTCCATGCCTGCCATAGTGACGCCTTGTGTGATTTGCGCAATCAGCACCATGCTCAGGCGATCACATTCGGAGGGACGGCTTAAAAAGACACGACCATGCGCATCGAGCTTTTCGCCCGTTGAGTTGGATGACGGCACGACGTCACCGGTGTACTTTCCATCACTGATCGCGTCTGCCACCACACTTGGTATGTTGCTGGAATCAACAAAAGAAGCGCCAGCGAGCGAAGCGCCGTCAAAACTGGCACCGCGCAGGTTTGCCAAATCAAAGTTACATCCGCGCAGGTCGGCTTGTTTCAATACCGTGCCGACCAGTTGTGCACTCTTAAACACCGATCCATGAAGGTCAGCGCCACGCAACGAAGCTGCACTCAGATCGGCCCGAAAAAAGTCCGTCTTTGGTGCTGCCACTACCCGACCATCGCTGCGCGGTCCCCAAAAACAATTGCGCAAGTTTGCCCGCTGAAAATCGATACCCGCAAGTGAAGACGCTTCAGCAAGCCCATCGGCCAGTGTTTTCTGGACAACACCGGTCGGTTCGGTCTTCAAAATACCAGCTGCAAGCTTCGCTGCGTCATAGGCATAAGACGCGTCTCTCAAACCAAACTCCGACTTTGCATCAAAGAACCTCGGTAATAGGGCGGCCGACGACAAGCGTTCCACCTGTATGTTGCTGCCCAGACCATTGGCTAGCCGCTTAAATGATTCCCCAATCTCGTGTAGCCGATCTCGATGAGTGCGAAACTTGAAGAATTGACTCAGTCCAAACAATGCACCCAGTAAAGCTAAGAGCGCCGCAACCAAATTCACATAATCGGCCATGCGAGTATTCTAGCGACGCGACGGCCACACCCATTCTCGAGCTTGAGCCCCGCTCTCGGCGGCCTACTGAGATGACGCCTGATGGGCAACACCGTGCCACTCTCTGTCCAACAGGCCGAACATGAAAACGTCGTCCCAGGTGCCGTCATCTCTCCTATGGGATTGCCTGAATATGCCCTCCTGAGTGAAACCAAGGCGATGGAACATGGCGATCGACGCTTCATTTCCGGCCACTACTTCAGCACTGACGCGGTGAAGGCCGCCATCCGCCACTTCATTGGTTCCGAACAACTGGTCGAGCAGTTGCGACGTCATTGCTGCGCCGATTCCCTGACCCCGCATTTCGGGTGCTACCAGGATGTGACGCAGCATGGCGCGGCGCTGCTGCTGGTTGATATCGCTAATGCCCAGAACACCAACTGGATGATCGGCAGATACGCCGATCCAAAACCGGCTATTGGTGTCCGTCAGCATGTCGGCGACGGCGCCCTCAGATAAGGGCCAGGCCAGATCCAAATCTGCCCAACGTCGCCACGTTTCCTGACTGTCACACCAAGCGATAAGACTTAATGCGTCATCGGCGTCGGCTGAGCGAAGCCGCATGTCAGCGCCCACCAGATTTCTTTGCGTCATTCTTGGCGTCAAGCCCACCATGGGGCATGCCCCTCAAGTACTTCAGCTTGTCAGCCATCACCTTAATGTCTTGATCACTCGGCGTAGCAGGCGTCGCTGCCACGAGTTTGATCGCGGCGTTCAAGTGCTCTTGGGCCTCGTCGTCCACCATGTCGCGATCGAAGGTGCGAAAAGCAGCTCGCAGCAACCACAGTGTTGAGCTCAGTTCGTCGATATGCCAGCGGATGGTCTGCCGCATGGCATCTTCAACCTGGTGACCGGCCGGGCGCAACCCCTTGAGACCGAACCCAGCGCGCTCTAGCGCCCATTCCAGTATGTAGTACCGATTAATGACATCTGAATAGCTCAGCGCCTGCCAACCATCTTCATCGCCGTAGCGAAGCGTCCCCAGCACATCACGGGCTCGGCCAACCTCACCTGATGTCAGATCAAAAAGAATCTCGCGCGCGACAACATAGGATTCGCGTTTGGCAACTCGCTGCGCCTGTACAAATGCGGCAATCGACACCACCATG
>Ga0123357_10000277_pt1 | contig 49094 bp, 43 predicted proteins | sample TergutEmb28metaG_FD_89873 | JGI IMG/M metagenome (GOLD analysis project Ga0123357, IMG submission 89873) | Embiratermes neotenicus P4 segment gut microbial communities from Petit-Saut dam, French Guiana - Emb289 P4 | ecosystem: Host-associated > Arthropoda: Insects > Digestive system > Gut ...
AAGAACGAAAGCCGTGCTCGGCACCTGTGTCGAGACGTTGCTCTGAAGGATGGACGTCAGCTCTCGGGGAATCACCTCGCGATAGATGTCGTTTGCGATGCGGGCACCGTCGGTGCGCTGCATCGTGATAAGCCCCAGGTCGACGACATATTGGCGATCCTCGGTCGATACGGCTTCTCCCCATTGTTCTCCTGCAAGAATGGGCTCAATGACGCGCCGAACACGTGGCTCTTTGAGCTTGTCCACGAGCTGATCGAGGTGCGTGTCGCGCCGGAGAATGAGTCGCTCTTTGGCTTCATCCACGTCATCGAGTGTGATTGCGCGTGCGCGATCTTGGAGCACCGGCATCTCCTGCGTCAACTCATTGGCCAAAGCATTGACCAGCCAAGGCTGCCCGCCTGTGAGCGACATTACTTTTGAGTAGATTGACTCCTCGAAGACCTGCCCCGTCTCGGCGGTGTGTTGCTCGTAGAGCTCGCGGACCTCGGCCTCCGAGAAGTTCCCCAGCCGTAGCGACTTCGCCTTGATGTTGAAGGCACTCCCCCCCGTGATGATCTCGCCCTTCGAGGTGTGGATGCGGTACTCGCGCACGTCGCGCACGCCGCAAAGAATGATGGACTGGGGGAATGGGCTTGGGCGCGCGATGTACCCGTCTCGAAGCTGCCCCAAAACCGAAACTAACGTATCTCCCACTAGCGCATCGATCTCGTCGATGAGCAGCACAATCGGCTTGGGCGAATGAGCTGCCCACCGTGCGAGAAGCACCATCAACAAGCTCCCAGGCTCTTCCTCCTTTATGATGGAGCGGCCCTCGACAGCAAGCCAGCTCTGGGGTCGGTCGAGCTGCGCACGAAGAAACAATTGCGCGGCAATGATCCGATTCCCCTTGTCGAGGTCGTCGCGCGTCGCCTGGGCGGACTGGACGCTGAACCTCATCGTCTCGTAGCGCCCCTCGCCGTTGAGCCGGTCAACGATCGCCTGCAGCAGCGTCGTCTTCCCGCTCTGCCTGGGAGCGTGCATGACGAAGTACTTCTCGGCGTCGATGAGCTCCTGGATCTCCGGCCAGTTAATCCGCGCGAAGGAGTCGATGCTGTAGTGCTTCGCGGGGTTGTTGGGGCCAGCGGTGTTGAAGTGTCGGATCATCGCGTCGCTCCGGAAGGACTTTCGGTGGGCTCAGAGGAACCCTGCCTCATCACCCATGCACGCGAATCATCCGCGGCGGCTTCGCCACGAAGTCGCTTTTGCCAATCACGTCGAGCGCGGCTTGAACGTCCGCTTCCTTCGATTCATGCGTAAGAATGACCACGTCGACAGGCACGTCGCCGCTGCCACGGCCTTGCTGCACCATCTGCTCGATGGACACACCTCGCTGGCCTAGCGCGCCGGTAATCTTCGCGAGCACTCCAGGCCTGTCGAATACGCTGAATCTGAAATAGTATCGTGATTCGATATCTTCAGCTGGCAAAAGCTCTCGCTTTGCGAGGCGAATGGCGCGCGTGCGCTGGCCGGCCGTGCCATTTCTTTTGGCAATTGCGACATCGACGAGATCGCCAACGACGCTGACCGCCGTAGGATGTGCCCCGGCCCCGCGACCGGAAAGAAAACACGGCCCGAGCGCGCGCCCTTCGATGGCAATCGCGTTGAGCACGCCGTGCACACCCGCGAGTGGCGCATCTTTGTCGACGAGGGTCGGGTGGACGCGCAGTTCGAGCTTTTTGCCATGCTCCTTTGCAATCGCCAAAAGCTTCACGACGAATCCAAAGCGATCGGCAAAGGAGTGATCCACGGGTTCGACAGCGTCGATGCCCTCGGTCAGGATGGACACGCCATCGAGTCGCGCGCCGAACGCAAGCATGGCCAGCACGACGAGCTTGTGCGCGGCATCGCCCCCTCCGACATCAAGCGTTGGATTAGCCTCGGCGTAACCTTTCTCTTTCGCCTCTTTCAATGCCGCTTCGAAGGGCATTCCATCTGCCTGCATGCGCGAAAGAATATAATTCGACGTCCCGTTGACGATGCCCGACAGACTCGAGATCGTATCGCCCGCAAGCGCGTCGCGCACCACGCGGATGATCGGGATCCCGCCGCCGACCGCGGCCTCGAACGCCATGTCCACGCCGTGCTCGTGCGCGCGGTCGAGCAACTCGGCGCCATGACGCGCAAGCAGCGCTTTGTTGGCCGTGACGACTTGCTTGCCCGCGGCGATCGCGCGACCCACATAGTCTCGCGTCGGATCGACGCCGCCCATGACCTCGATAACCACGTCGATCGACGGATCACCGATAACGCGCTCGGCGTCGGTCGTGAGACAGCTCCGATCGAGCTCCTTCAAGGTCACCACCGAGGGATCGAGCACCAGAACGCGCACAAGCTCGAAGGGCGCGCCCATGCGTGCCTCGAGGGAGGCCGCGTTCGTGCGAAGAAGTTGAACGACGCCTCCCCCAACCGTGCCGCAACCAAGAAGACCTATTCGAATCATGGTCAGAAGGCGTGTCATAACCTGCTGCTCGCTACAACACCAGCGTTTGGCCACGCGTTGACAAGCTGCTTCAAAACTTCGTTTTTCAGCAGCCTGCTAATTCGTTGCGGGTGCGGCAGCCGCGCCATCCGCGGTTTTCGGTGTGAGCGGCGCTTCGAGTGCGGCCTCGAGCACCTGGTCCATTTTGCTGACGACGACGAAGTCGAGATCGCTCTTGATCTCGGCAGGCACTTCATCGAGATCCGCCTTGTTCCTTTCTGGGATGAGCACACGCTTGATGCCTGCGCGGTGTGCCGCAAGCACCTTCTCTTTGAGACCACCAATGGGCAAAACACGCCCTCGCAGCGTAATCTCGCCCGTCATGGCAACGTCGTGGCGAACGCACACGCCCGTCAGCATGGAAACCAAGGCCGTGAACATGGTCACACCGGCGCTTGGTCCGTCTTTCGGCATGGCGCCGGCCGGAATGTGAATATGAATGTCGCTTTTCTCGAGGAAGTCTTTCGCAATCCCGAATTTCTCCGAGTTCGCGCGGACGTACGATAGCGCTGCCTGCGCGGACTCTTTCATGACGTCACCGAGCTGGCCTGTGAGCTGCAATTTACCTGTACCATACATACGCGTGGCTTCGATGAAGAGGATCTCGCCGCCCACGCTCGTCCATGCCAAGCCTGTCGCAACGCCCGCTTCTGCGGTGCGCTCGGCAACCTCGCTTGCGTAGCGCTGCGCGCCGAGAAATTCGCGCACATCGTCTTCGGACTCGATGCGGCGATTGTCGGTGTTGCCCTCGGCGATTTTCACGGCCACGCCGCGAATCACGCTTGCGATCTGACGCTCGAGCGTACGAACCCCCGCTTCGCGCGTATAATGATCGATGATGTTGTCAACGGCTTGGTCGTCGAAAACGAGCCTCGTGCTCGAAATGCCGTGCTCCTCGATTTGTTTCGGAATGAGATGGCGGCGTGCAATCGCAAGCTTTTCGTTGCGCGTGTAGCCGGGGAGTTCGAGGATTTCCATGCGATCGCGGAGCGGAGGCGGAATCGGGTCGGGCACGTTCGCATTCGCAATGAACATGACGTTCGACAAATCGAACGGGATTTCGAGGTAATGGTCAGCGAACGTGTGGTTCTGCTCGGGGTCTAAAACTTCGAGCAAAGCCGCGGCAGGATCACCACGGAAGTCGTGGCCAATCTTGTCGATCTCGTCGAGCATGAAAACCGGGTTCGTGGTGCCGACCTTCTTCATGCCTTGAATCACCTGGCCAGGCAGCGCTCCCACGTAGGTGCGGCGATGGCCGCGAATCGCAGCTTCGTCGTGAACGCCACCAAGCGAGATGCGGTGAAACTTGCGGCCGAGGGCGCGCGCAATGCTCCGGCCGAGCGAGGTTTTGCCAACGCCAGGAGGTCCGATGAGACAGAGAATTGGGCCTTTCTTGTCCTTCTTTAATTTGCGAACTGCCAAATACTCCAAAATTCGTTTTTTGACCTTCTCGAGGCCGTAATGGTCCTCGTCCAAAACTTTGCGCACCTGCGCGATATCGAGGTTGTCGACCGTGGAGTTGTGCCACGGAAGATCGAGAATCCAATCGAGGTACGTACGGACCACGGTGTATTCGGCGGAACCAACCTGCATGTTGCGCAAGCGTTTGAGCTGCTTTTTTGCGACAGACTCGGCCTCGCTAGGCAGCTGCGCCTTCGCAATGCGGTCTTCGAGCCCATCGAGATCGCCCTGGTCGCCCTCGTCTTCGCCGAGTTCCTCTTTGATGGCCTTGAGCTGCTGGCGAAGCACGTATTCGCGCTGGTTTTTTCCCATTTCCTCCTTGATTTGGGAGTTGATGCGCTCGCGCATTTTCAATATCTCGAGCTGGCGTGTAAGCAGCCGAAGCACTTTGCGGATACGCTCTTTCGCGTCGACCGTTTCGAGCAGTTGTGCCTTTTCATCGACAGGAGCATCGAGATTCGCAGCCACGAGATCGGCGAGCGCGCCGGGCGCCTGAATCGAGTCGATGAGCGAACCAGCCTCGCGCGGCAATTCGGGCATCAGCTGAATGACCTGCTTGGCAATGTCGCGCAGGCTCATACTGAGGGCCTCGGCTTCGTCGTCGTCGGTTGCGCTCGTTTCTTCGAGCTTCGTGACCCGAGCCTTGAGGTACGGCGTGCTTTGCGACACATCGTCGAGCCGGATGCGCGACAAGCCCTGAAGGATGAGCGAGTAGTTTCCCGAGCTGTGCTTGAGAGCCTTGAGCACGCGCGCCGCACAGCCAATCTGGTGCAGGTCTTCTGCACCAGGGTCGTCGGTAGCAGGATCTTTCTGCGCGAAAATGGCGATGACAGGCGCTGCCAAATTGTCGACGTCTTCGACGAGCGCAACCGACTTTTCACGGCCCACGTCGAACGGCGACACCGCACCAGGAAACAGCACCGCGTTGCGAATGGGAAGCACCGGAAGCTCTTCACCGAACTTCACAGTTTCCTCTTCCTTTTCGCGGGAAGGCCCCTTCTTTTCCGTCATGTCGTTACCTCGCAAAACGGCCTCGCGAACGTGGGAAGCCGCACGAATCTTCCTTGCTGTTATCTTGAACTGTGTAGGACCGCTTACTAAAGCATTGACCGCGTAGGCGGTGCATTAACTATACGCTCGTGCGAAAGCGTGTGGATCGCAAGCCCGGTCATGATCTTGGGGTAAAAGAACGTGGCTTTCTGAGGCATCACTTCACCAGCTTCCGCGACGCGGCGCACCTGGGCCACGGCAGAAGCGTTCATGAGAAAAAGCACCTGCCCGCTGACGCTCGAACCGCCGCGCAGATTGCCAAGCGCAATCGAAGCATCTTGCGGATACCAAAGGTTCGTCTTAGCGGCCTGCGCCTCGGCCGTGATGCCGAGCATGGGCTCGAGAATTCCCATGTGAAGAAGAGCAACGTCGGTGCGGCGAAGCACCTCGGGACTCTTTCCGAGAACCGGGTGGGACGCGAGGTTCGCATCGGCCTTCAACGCAAAGAGCGCCGCACGGCCATCACCTGCGCACGCAACAAGGCTTGGACGCTCTTTGCCCGACTTGGCGAGATCGGAAAGAAGCATGTCCGCCGATGCCCCACGCGTCAGCGGCGTCACGTCGAACAGAGCTCGTGCGCCGGTACATAGCTCGTCGAAATCGAACCTCGGCAGCGAATGGATATGACGATGGGTGGGAAGCACAACGAGATTCGGATCATCGCCGTTGGTGAGAAACACCATGAAGTAGTCGTGCTCTCGGTTCGCCACAGATTGGCTGGATCGCCCGCCAACCGCGGCATTCGCTTCTTGGCAATAACGAAGTGCAGTTTCGTAGCGGTGATGTCCATCGGCGATGAGCAATGACGACTTGGCAACACAAGCCACGATGGCCTCGATGGCACTAGGGTCCGTGATTTTTGCGAGAGCGTGACGAACGCCGTCTGGGGTTTCGAACGACGTGAGCTCGGTCGCGCAGGCAAGCGCGGAGTCGAGCGATTGGTTGGGATCGCGGTAAAGCATGAAACCTGGCGATAGATTCGTGCATGTTGCACGAAAAAGCTTGAGCCTGTCTTCTTTTGGACCCGAGAGCGTTCGCTCGTGCGGGAGCACAACGCCCTTGTCGAGCGAAACAAGCTTCACCAGCCCAAGAAACCCTCGGCGCGTGATCTCCGAACGGCCGCTGACAAGCATTCCCGGAAGCACGAAGGTTTGGTCGTAGCGGTAGAAAGCTGGCTCGTCGTCACGGACGAGCACGCCTTCGTTACGCCATGCTGCAAGAAGCTCGCTTGCGCGAGCATACTTCGCATCGCCCTTTCTTTCGTCGCCTTGGCTTTCGTCGCCTTGGCCTTCGGGCAGAATGAGCCTAACGATGTTGTAGGGATCACGCGCGAGAAGCTCGCTTCGCTGAGCAGCATCGATGACGTCGTAAGGTGGTGCGACAACGTTTTTGAGCCCAGCGGGCCCAAGGCGGGAGAGGTCGTAACGAAGAGGAGTAAGCGGTGCGATTTCGGCCATGTTGGCGACGCAGAATGCCAGCTAGCAGTCTGTTTCAAAACTTTTCAGCATCCTGCCGCCAATATCCGTCCGATGGTGTTCGCCTCGGAAGCGAATGCGCCCGACCTCGGCGTACGCGAGCGAGTGGGCTGCGCGCAGCGAGTTCGCGTACGCCGCAATCGTGAGCACGCGCCCGCCGGCGGTGACGACGCTCGGGCCTACTTTCCTTGTGCCTGCATGATGCACGGTAACACCCGCTGGCGGGGGCACTTCGAGCCCGTCGATGCGATCGCCCAACGTGGGCGCCTTTGGGTAGCCCTCGGCAGCCATGACAACGGCGAGCGCCGCGCCGGGCTTGGTACCAAAGGGCGCCGCGCCAAAATCGCCACGGGCCGCCCCATCGAGGAGCTCGAACCAGTCGCCGTCGAGCATGGGCACGAGCACCGTTGTTTCAGGATCGCCAAAGCGCACGTTGTATTCGAGCACCCAAGGGCGCCCCTTGTCGATCATGAGCCCCACGAAGAGCACGCCGCGAAACGGGTAGCCTTCTGCCTGCATTCCACGCAAAGTGGGCTCGACGATTGCGCGCATGACTTCGGCGTGCACCTCGGCGGTCACGACGGACGCGGGGGCATACGCGCCCATGCCGCCGGTGTTCGGTCCGCTATCGCCATCGCCAACGCGCTTGTGATCTTGCGCGGCAACGAGCGGCACGGCACGCGAGCCGTCGCACACGACATGGAAGCTTGCCTCATCACCTGGCAAAAGCTCTTCGAGCACCACGGTGCGGCCTGCGTCGCCGAGCTCGCCAAGGGCAATCATGCGATCGATGGCATCCGCTGCTTCGTCGTAGCAGGACGCAACCACAACTCCTTTTCCAGCGCATAGCCCGTCGGCCTTGACAACCACGGGCTTGCCAGAATTCCACGATGCACGCGCATAAGCCTTTGCCTTCGCGGCATCGTTGAAAACAGCGAAGGGTGCAGTGGCGATCTGGTGGCGCTCGAGAAAATGCTTCATGAAAGCCTTGGAGCCTTCGAGACGAGCAGCGGCTTTCGACGGGCCGAACGCGCGAATGCCTCGCGCCTCGAGTGCGTCGACGAGACCGAGCGTAAGAGGCGCTTCGGGCCCCACGACTACGAGATCGACCTTTTCGCGATTGGCAAGGTCGACGACCGCGGCAACGTCGGAAGCGGCAACGTCAACGTTGCGCCCCAACGCGGCCGTGCCAGCGTTTCCCGGGGCAATGAGAAGCTCGTGCCGACCGAGAGCGAGTGCGAGAGCGTGCTCTCGCGCGCCGCCGCCAACGATGAGAATGCGCGCCCGTTGCGTCATGCAGCGCTGATACCATGCAGCGCATAGAGCGAACAATGATAAGGCTTGACTGTGGCCGAAAGTGCACAATTGCCCGCCCGTGTCCGCTTCGTAAACGCGCATCCAAACCTTGATGCCGACCGCGTTGGTGCGATTCTCGGCGTACAAAAGCGTGAACGTACGATTGTGTAAGACACCGACTCAATCGTAAAGAAACCAGGCACAGGGTCTCGCTCTGATCTCCCATCCGCGCAATACTGCAAAGGGGAATGGACGCTGCGAACCCTCAGCCCGGCGACCGGCTCGATCGATACGAGCTCCTTTGCCCAATCGCACATGGGGGCATGGCGTCGGTATGGCTGGCGCGCTTCGGTGGGCGCCTTGGGTTCGAGCGGCTCGTGGTCGTGAAAATGATCCTGCCCGAGTACTCGCAGGATCCGCACTTCCAAGAGATGTTCCTCGACGAAGCGCGAATCGCTTCACGCATCGAACACGCCAACGTTGCGCGCATCCTCGACATTGGCGAGCACGATGGTCGCACCTTCCTCGTCATGGAGTGGGTTGACGGAGACTCGCTCTCCAGACTCTTGCGCATCGCGGATCGGCGAAAGCAGCGCATCATGCCAGGCGTCGCGCTTCGCATTGCTGCCGACATCGCTGCAGGGCTGAGCGCAGCGCACAATCTCAAAGACCACGACGACACGCACCTCGGTGTCGTGCACCGCGATGTGTCCCCCCAAAATATTCTCGTTTCGAACAGCGGCGTCGCCGTGCTGATCGACTTCGGGGTCGCCATCGTTCGCGATCGCGCATCGCAGGAAACGCGCGCGGGGCATCTGAAGGGGAAAATCCGCTACATGGCGCCCGAGCAAGCCCTTGGGCGATCCATCGACCACCGCGCCGATCTTTGGGCGCTTGGCGTGATCGTTTACGAAATGTTCGCTGGAACCACGCCGTTCGACGCCCCAAACGAAGTCGCCATGTTGCACAAGCTTACGAGCGGCGAGCCTCTACCACCGTTGCCACCAAGCGTTCCTGCTGCCGTGCGAGCAATCATCGACCGCACGCTCGCGCACGAACCAAGCGCACGCTTCGGTTCCGCGCTCGAATTGAACCTCGCGATCGAGGCTGCCATGATCGAAATCGGCGAGCCAACGAGTGCGGCCACTGTTGCCGAGTACACCTCGCACCTTCTTGCCGACAGGCAGGCAGCGCGCAAGCGCACGGTTTTGCACGCGTTGTCCGCGTCGCGCCAACGCAACGCAGCTGGCCAAGCCGACATGCAGGGCCAAACGAGCCAAGTAGGCCAAGGTGCAGCGCGCGCCATCGAGGACGCGACAACGCAAGCCGCTTCACCGCCACCCAGCGAACCAAGAATGTTGTTGTCGTCGTTTGGCGAGCTGGGTTCGGAAGACGCATTCCGAGAAGCATTGAAAGCCAGCTCCTCATTCTCGCTCCACGGCATCTCGTCTTCGCGACTGCTCGGCGAAGTATCAAGCCCTTCGAGTTCGGCCACGCTTGGCCCCTCTGCCACCGAGAACTTGCGCAACTCGCACTCGAACATGGCGCCCACATTGGGTTGGGCTGCAGCGCGTTGGCGTACCGCAAAAGTCGTTGTGCTCGCACTCGTTGCGGCTCTTGCCCTGGTTGGGGGCGTCGACTTGATCGCCCGTGCAATGAAAGGCGATCCATCGACAGACATGCCAAGCGTGACACACGCCACAACGAGTGTGCATGCTCCGCCGGCCGAGGAGTCAATCGAGTTGCCGCCGCTGCCCACGCCGCCCGCGCGTCATGAGGCACACCCCGACGCCGGAGGAGGGGCGCAGCGTGCTGCGCCCCTACCCCCAGACGCCGCAGCCCCATTACCAACCGTGCCTGCGACTACCCGTTAGAGCGCTTTACGAGTTATCGCCCTCCGCCACCGGTTGCCAGCCCCGGCTGCACATCGGGCCTGCCAAGCGTGCCGCCAACACGCATGGTGTAATACCCGTCGGCTGATTTTGATCGCGCGATTTTCGCGTCCATTTCAAGCATTGGTTTGTCTTTGCTGCCTGGTGCACCGAAAAGCGTTTTGGTTTTGTCGTTTTTGTTCCGATAGCCGTCTAAAACCTTGATCTTCAGGTTCACATCGAGGTGCGCATCGGTCGCGACATCGCGGAGCTGCACGCGCCCTTCGCCGGTTATGTCGACGTCGCCACCCGAAGCGCCGATCTTCGATAGCTTGAGCACACCGTCCTTTGCCTCGCCCGCCACCGTGAATGTGCCAACCTTCAGTTGCGGCAGCGTGAAGGGCCCGAGTGGTGTTTTGACGGTGAGCTCCGTGCCATTGCCAGCAACCATGTCACGAACTTCGATGTTGATACTGCCGTTCGCCTTCGACGCCTTGCCTTCGGGCAGCTCGAACGTCAGCGTTCCGAACAACCTGCCTCCAAGAGGAAAGCCAAGGTTCGCAGCGATTGCATCCAGCTTGCCAATGTCCACGCCGTCGAACGTCACGTCCACAGCACGGGCTTTGCCGCTGTCGTCCCAGCTTCCCTTGATTTTGCCGTCGAAAGCATCAACGGTAAAGTGCACGCTTTTGTTACCAATGAGGAGCGGCAAAAGGGAGAATCGAACCCGAACCTCATCGAGCGCAATCTCGGGTGCGCGCTTCTGCGGATCGGTCGGTGGCGTCACGAACCGAACCCCCTTGGCCTTCAAGCCCGTGACGAAGTGCGAATCGAGCTCGTCGATCGAGAGCTCTTCGGGGTTTGACGAGCCGCGTTGCTGCGCGTTGTACGTCGTGACGATGCGCTCTTTCAGCTTGTCGTACGGGAATGTCCACGGCAGAAAAATAGCGAGGCACAAAAGGTAAAAAGCCGGGTAGCCAACCTTTGGCAGCAGCCGAAAAAGGCGCGCTTTCCATGCGTCGTTCATGGCTTTTTCTCGGCAGGAGGAGCAGCAACGCTCGATTTGTCGCCTTTGTCGCTCGAACTCTCCGTGCGATCGTATGCGGAAACACCGACCTCGACGTCGTACGAGTCCGCCTCGCCGCTGCGCGTGCGCATGTTCAAGCGTGTGATCGCGACCGGATAGCCGCTTTTCCCGATCGACTCGAGAAACTTCGCGATTGGCATCAGTCCGGCGCGTTTGAAGTGAATGGCCGTATTCCTCTCGACGTAGCGCTTGCCGTGTGGAACCTCGGGGTGATCGGCCGAATCGATCACCTGAAGCTTGTTCGCCGTGGCGTTCTGTTCAAGGAAACCCGCGAGCGGCGGCGCCTTCTTTTGGTAGCGCGCCGCAATCGAATTTTTGCGCTCTTGCCTTTCGCGAATCTGTACGCGTGCACCGTTGACGGCGGTGAGCGCCGCGCGAATCTCTTCGTTGTCGGCCTTCTTGTTTGCGATGAACATCGAAAGGCCGAAAGGGATCGCAAGCAAGAGCATCACGCCACCTACGAGCAGGCCGATGGTTGCGATTCGCTGCTCACGAGGGCTTAGGCCCGAACGCTCGAAGATCGGAAGCGCCATTTCACTTTCCTCCTGCGTCGGTCGGCGCAATCGATGCCGAAGACACGGCGGCCGGCTTCTTTGCGCCACCACGAACGTCCTCGGGGCACTTGATGTCGAACTCGAGTTGGTACTTTTGTGCGGTCGTTCCAACCTGCGCCGTGATGCGCGCGATCTTCGAGTCACTGAAACATCGCTCGGCGGCGACCGATGCCTGGATTGCCTGCGCGTCCGCGATGGTGCCGACGATGCCGTGCACGATGACGTGCTGCTTTTGGATGTCGAGTTCCTCGATGTCGTGCGTCATGGACGGCGGAATGAGCTCCGAGAGCTTCACCATCACGTCGAATGCATCGGCATGCGGGAGCGGATCTTCGTCACTAATCGCAGTTTGCTGCGACAAGAGCTCGCTCGCTCGCGCCGGATCGCTCGTTTCTTCACCAAGGACGTCTTTGGTGACCGTGGCGAGCGCCGTCTCGAGCAAAGCCTTTTCTTTCGAGCGCGCATGAAGCTGCGCCCACGCCGAAAAAAGAAAACTTACAACAATGACCGCGGCAAGGCCCATGAGCAGCGGGACCTTCTCTTTGACCCACGCAAAACCTCGCTCGAACGCGAGCTGCCCTTTTCGCAAGTTCAAACCCATGGCGCGCGGCCCCAAGCCAAGTGCGAGCCCAATGGCTTTGGCAAAGCGCCCCGGCATCGCCGTTGCTTCTGGCGAAAGGCTCGACGCCTCGAGTGCGGGCAACCCCAGCACCTCGACCGGGGCCTCGAGTGCCGCCGATAGAAATGCCTCGGCTCCAGACACGTATGCGCCACCACCGCAAAGAAAGATACGGCTCGGCGCTTCCCCACCCTGCGCGCGGTGCGAGGCCAGCGTGGTTCGGAGCTCGCGTGCGAGCTTCGCCGCCGTGCTCGGAAGGCCCTTGGTGCCGATACCAACGGTGCGCGCAAAGAGCGGCTCGCCATTTTTCATGATGAGCACGTCGCTCGATGCCGTGCCGATATCGACGACGGCAACCACGCCGTCGGCAAGCACCGGCATGAAAGGAAGCAGGTTCGCGATCGGAAATGCGCCGACGCCCACACGCTCGGGTTCGGTTGCGATTGCCCCTTTGACGAGTTCGATGCGCGAAACGACATCCTCTGTTTTCGCGACTCCAACGAGCACCGACAACTCCTCGCCCTTCACTTCCTTGAGCCCGGAGAGCACGCGATAGTCGAACACGGCCTCGGACAAATCAAATGGCAATGCCGATTCGAGCTCGAAAGGCAACACCTCGCCAACTTGCTTCTGCGCGCTCTCAGGAAGCCCGATCGTACGTACGGTAGCGCGCCCCCCCTCCACCGATGTGGCAACGGCGTCAGCCGAACCCGCGGATCCAAGTGCGAGGCGCACAGCCGCTGCGATCGCGGCGCCCGGCGCGCCGGCCTCTTGCACCTCGACGCTGGCAAGGCCTACGAGCTGCACCTTGCGATACGTCGAACGAATCACCGCGGCTTTCGCGGCCGTCGTACCGATGTCGATGCCCAGCCACGTGCTCATGATGTACTCCGCCATGTAGTACAAATGATCATGCTTTACTCCACTCGGTAAAAGATGACTTGACCGCCGGTGCTCGGCTGCATCGCGGAAGCCACGGAATTTGGATTGGACGCCTGCGTAGTCTGCGCGGTCGTGGTGGTCGTTGCTGCGCCCGTGGTGCCTGCTACGCCCGTCGCGTTGGCCGCTGCGCTGAGGTCCGGCGCATTGCGAAAATCGACCACGGCGTGAATCAAAGTACGTGTTTCGCGGCGATAACCTTTTTTGATGCCGACAGCGTAAATCGAAAAGACCTTGCTCTCGGTGGTGATGCTGTTCGCAAAATCGGCATTCGACTTGAACACGACCGGCTTCATGCCCATGGCCGTGAGCAGCGGGCCAATCTGGCCCTGACCGGTCATGGCCGCTACGAAGTCTTTCGGCGAACCGAAAAGCGGCGCCCCCATGGTGATGCCACGCGCCATGGTCACGCCAGTAAGAAACATGGACGCCTGATCGGGATTCACGCAGATATCGGCCGTTGGCGCGCCGGCACACACGACACCGAGCAAGGTTTGCGCGTTGGCCGTATTCACGTTCACAGCGCCCTGCCCCCAAACGGTCATGACGCGCTTTTTCGGATTCGTTGGATCGGGATTGACGAACGTAGCCCAGAAATCTTCGCTAATGCCGCGCACCATGCGCAGCTCTTCGAGGGAGTCGTACGGCGCATTCTTGCGGCGGTAAGGCTTTGGCAAAAGCTGGTACCACGCGTCTTCCACGCCGGTGCTTTGCGCGGTCGACATTTGTGTCAAGTCGCAATTGAAGCCCTGCTCGTCGGGATCAGCCCAATCGATGAGAGCCTGACACACCGACGAGCGATCGTTGTATTGCCCGCTGCCGTCGCGTTGCTCGAAAATGGTCGAATATTGAAGCGGAGCAATGAGCCCCATGAGCTCTTTGGCAAGGCGAATATGTGCAATGTCGTTGGACGCACCAAGGTTTACGTTGATCTTCGCGTCCTCGTCGACAATGACAAGCTCCCAGCGCCCGCCGGGCATGCCAAGGTTTTTGCCTAGCGACACATCGAGACCCACGGTGCGCGCGAAGTCTTTGCTCGCCTCTTCGTCGTTGAACGCACCGAGCAGCCGGTCGGAAAACTCCCAAACTGGCAATTGCGGTGGCGTTTTTTTCATGAGTTGAAAAAGCGGCGCAATGGCTTTGCGCAACGTTGGCTCGCTTGCAACGAGCAAGCGCGCAAGATTCACGGCGCTCCTGGCCATGTACTCGGCCTGCACGCTGTCACGATCCGCCGTTGCGGCCGCAAGCTCGGCGCTCGTTTCATCCTGAAACTCTGCGAGCATCACAGTGAGAATCGCAATGGCCCCGAGCACCATGACAAGGGCGATCCCGCGCTCCTTGGAACGGCGCCGCCTCCGCCTGCTTCGAAAGCGACTCAAACGACTTGTTAGAGGATGTTTTCCAGCCGTCGCGAGCGACGCGAGGCCAAGGCGGGCCCGAGGAGTCATCGTGGGATTCCAAACGAAAGCGGTTCCAACATTGGAATCATGAACTTCGTTTCGAAAGCGAACGGTGGGCTATTTTTCACTCCTTTGAGCTCGAGCGACACGTGCACTTCGAGCGGCAAACGGTTTGGCTGCCCAGAGACCTGCGTCGTGTCCCATGACTCGACCCACATGCCACTAAGCGGGTCGAAATACCTAAGGTGAAACGACTCAACGTTTTCGGCAAGCACGTTGATCACTCCCCCGCGCTTCGGATCGAGATCAATCGGCGTCTGCTCGCGCCGCACCAGGTCCATCTTGTCGTCGACATCGGGATCTTTGACAACGAAATAGCCAACTTCACATTGGTCCGATTCCTTCGCGTCTTTCTCCATTCGCACGTGTGCGAAGGCGCTGAAGTCGAGCCGGTCGTAGTTCGGCCCATTGTTCGAGTGTGTTGCAATGAACGCGGTGGTTCGCGTGACGAGCGCCGGCATCGCCGGGTTGTGCGCCGACAAGAATGCACTCTGGATTTCACGCGTGATACGCGCCATCGCGTCGCGACCTTGGCGCGCACGATCGACGCGCAACGCCTCGCCCTTTCGGCCTCGCGAAAGCGAGTCGAATGCACCGTAAATGAGAAGAGAGATCATCGCGAGGATGGCAAGGGAGACCAAGATCTCGAGCAGTGTCATGCCACGCTGCGAGGCTCGCCCGCTTTCAAGTTGACGCGAGGCTCGCTTCATTTCACACCCGTCGTTGTACCAGTCGTGCCGGTGGCAGGCGCGAAGTCCATGGTTCCACCGTCGGGCAAAAGCGCGCTGCCTGCGAAGCCGCCTCGCTGAGGATTCGTCAAGTACTGGATGAGAGGAAGTTCGCGATTCGTTATGCCCTCTTTCCACTTCACGGTTACGGTGACACGTCGAATGCTTGCTTCGAACATTGGCTTGATCGACGGGTAAAGAAACCCCATCACCATCGACATCAAGCCCTCGGCCCCCATACCGCCACCGAATTGCTGCGTGAGCTGGGTGCCAACGCCAGCGAGCCCTCCGTCCACGTCAAGGTTCAGGCCCGCGTCACCCGCCGGGTTTGCCGTCAGGGCACCCAGCGGCAATTCCGAACCGCCGTCGCCGCCAGGCATGATGAGTGCGCCGCCGTCGCCGAGCGAATTGCCAGATTGGAAATTCGGCAATTCTACTTTTTCGACGCGCGCATCGCACAGAAAGCCTTCGCGCTTTACATCGTTGCAACATGCAACTTCCTGGTCGATCTGATCGGTCTCGGGCAGACCAAATGTAAGCAATTTCTGTTCGATCTCGGTCATTTTGCATCGACCGAGCGTCGACGCCATGCCCATGTTGGCGGCCGCACGGTTGCTCGCGGCCAAGCCCCCTTGTGCCGAGAGAATCACGGTTAGCGTGAGGCCTAAAATGGCAACAGCGACCATTACTTCGAGCAGCGAAAATCCGCGGCGGCCGCCGCGGCCGCTTTCAAGTTGACGCGAGGTCGAGGCGGTCGGCGAGGAGCGGACCGGAACAGCCTCCTTGCGCTTTGAGGACCGCACCGCAGCCGCCAACGAAGAGATCGCGTCAAATCGAAAGCGGCCGCTTTTTTGGATCCGAAGAAGCATCAAAAGGCCCCCGGATCGTCGCGCTCGGACGCGTCCTTGCCGTCCATCGACGGTTCGAACTCCACCACGCCGTCCTTCACCGTGATTTTGCCGGTGAGCGGAGAAACAAGAAGCGTGATTGTGTCTTTGTCACTATTGGAATTGCCAATGCTAAGTTGAATCGACGCGCGCTCGGTCTGCCCTCCTGGCCAGAAGTACAAGTACGCGCGGCCCGACTTTCGCGGCTGATCATCATGTGCAGTTTGCACCTCGCGAAACTTGATGCCACGCTCGAGAGGCTTTTTGACCTTGCCCGGATCGCTCGCGACGAGCCCCATCGGGTCGATCTCGTGAAAGGCTGTTCTCGGCGCCGTGGGCCCTTTGACGATGCGGCTCGACTCCTCGAGCGCTGTCTTCTCGGCAACCGTTGCCGCTGATGCACCACCTGTGCCCGTCGTGTCTTTCGTTTGTACGAAGTGAGGTTGATCTCCTTCTTCGAGCCAGATCAAAGACTCTTCGAGATCCATCACGAGGCGGATACTTTTCGATGTCGACGTTGCGCGCGAGAAGGCAACGCGCACCGCACCGGCAATCATCGTCGAGGAATGCCGAAGGCGCGACGAGGCAAGCTGCCCTGAACCCATCACCACCGCGCCCATCATGAGTGCCACGATCGCCAGAACGATGAGCACCTCGATGAGCGTCATGGCTCGCAGCGGCGCGCGAGTCGCGCGAGCCGAAGACACAATCGCCCCGCCCCGATCGAAAGTGACACTTGGCTCGCGACGCTCCACGATCGCCACGTTCGCCGCTACTGCTTTCCGCCGACGGGTGCTTCAGGGATGCGAATGTCGTCGGCTGTGTTGTCTTTCTTGTCGGGACCAGCGCTCGACACGATGATGTCGTCTTCCGTGCACGTGATTTTGTACGGCGTGTCCCACGGGTCGGTGATCTTCGACGTGGCGCTGAGCTCTCTTTTTTGGCGAAGCAACTCGACCGTCGGGCACTCGCCCGGATGATCCGCGACGTACTTCTCAGCCACGGGGTGAATCGTTCGCGCATCGATCTTTGCTTGGTTGATTTGCGACTCTTTGAACCTCGGGACCGCGACAACGGCAACGCTGCCGGCGATGAGCCCAATGATCGCAAGAACGATCAGAATTTCGATGAGCGTCATGCCGCGAGCCAACCGACGCCCTCCAATAAGCTTTCTACGCATGTCTCACTTCTCCTTTGGTTGCTAGTGTCCTTTCGGTCTCTACTCCACTCGATCGAGCCCGCCGGGAACACCGTCAGGGCCATCGCTTGAAATCTCGAAGTTTGAAGAGTCGCGCCTGCCCGGGCATGTGAGCCGGAGCTCACGCCCCCACGCGTCGACCGGAATGTCTCGCACGTAGCCCCCGGTAACGAGCTCACTAAGATTCTTTGGGCACGCGCCAGCGTGATCCGCGCGGTACGCCTGGACGCTGCGATAAGCGAGCGTGATGGATGCACGGGTCGCGCGGACGCCGGCAGCCCTTTCCTCGCGCACGCGGGTCCACACGACGAATGCAATGGCGAGCGCCACAAGTACGACCAGGCGCAAGCGAGCGCGGCTGAGCATGCCGAAAAGGCCGCGCCTTCTCTCCCAAGGGAAAAAGACTCTGGTTTCTCGTTGCCGCGCCACGAACATGTCCTACTGCACAAAATCGTTCATTTGAATGAGAGGCATGAGGATTGAAAACGCGATGAAGCCAACACCGCCGCCCATGAAAACAATGATGAGCGGCTCGAGCAGGCCCGTCATCGCCTGCACACGCGTGTCGACCTGGGCATCGTAGGCACGCGCCACGTTTTCGAGCATTTGCTCGAGCTGACCCGATTTTTCGCCGACCGCAATCATGTGCACGACGATGGGCGGAAACTCTCCGCTTCGCTTGAGCGGGCCCGCGATGGATTCTCCTTCGCGAATGGAACCAGTGGCCTCTTCGACAATCTTTGACAGCTTCGCGTTGTCGAGAACATGCCGCACGATGTCCATCGCCTTGAGTAGCGGCACACCGCTTTTGAGTAGCGTGGCGAGCGTACGCGAGAAACGCGACACCGCGAGCATGCGAAACATCGACCCGAAAAGCGGCAGCTGAAGCTTCTTGCTATCGCTCCACAGCTGACCCGCCGGGGTGCCGAGAAAAGCAACGAACCGCGCGAGAAGCAGACCCGCGACAACGCCAACGCCAATGCCCGTGGCGTACGCGAGCATGGAGCCAACCTTGAAAAAAAACAGGAACAAGGCTACGGCGCTGACGATGGCCGCAACGGTCCACGCCGTTTGCTTCGGCCCTGGTATGAGCGCTTTGCGCGTGAAAACGAGCGACGACATCGCCATCACAAAGCCGAGCATCTGGTTCGACGCCATCGCACTCGAGACGAAAATGAGAAGCGCCGTGTACCAAGGCAGTGCACGGTCGAGCGTTGCGTAGATGCTGGTTATCTTCGGCACGACGACAATCATCATCATCGTCATGAGCAAGGTTCCAATGCCGAGCATGAGCACAGGGTAGGCGAGTGCGCCTGTGACTTTGCCGCGCAATCGCGCCTGGTTTTCCATGAAATCTGCAAGGCGCTCAAGCACCTGTTCGAGTGTGCCCGAAGCCTCGCCCGCGGCGACCATGTTCACATAAAGCGGCGGGAAGATATGCCCATGCGGCTCGAGCGCTTTCGCGAGGCTCGTACCTTCGTTCAGGTTGTCGCGCACGATGGCAAGAACCTTTTTGAGTTCCTCTTTCTCGACCTGCTCGGTGAGCGCCGTGACTGCTTCGACGAGAGGAATGCCCGCACCAACCAGAGTGGCGAGTTGCCGGGTCATCATCGCCACATCGCCGACCGTGACGCGCCGGAAAAAGGCAAAAAAGTTGATCGACCGGCCTTTCTTGACGCCGCCGACCTCCTCGGTTGCCTTCGTAAGAAGAATGCCTTCGCGCTTGAGCGCCGAGCGCAAAACCTTGGCATTGTCCGCATCACGAACGCCGGAAATCTGCTTTCCGCTCGCAACGAGAAGACCGCGGTAGGCGTAAACGGCCATGGGGCTTTTTCACACCCGCATGTTGCGCACGCTCGTCGGGCGCTCGGGTTCGACCTCCATATCGTCTTGCGTTGCAACGAGCACTTCCTCCACGCTCGTGAGGCCGGCAAGAACCTTGCGCGCGCCGTCGTCGCGCAGGCTGTCCATCCCGGCCTCGATGGCGGCGCGCTTGATGGTTTGTGCGTCGGCGCCTTTGAGAACGAGCGGCCCGACGTTGTCGTCCATCATCAAGAGCTCGTAGATGCCTCGGCGGCCGCTAAAGCCCGTTTGTGCGCACTTGTCGCAGCCCCGTGAGCGGGCAATGGTGACGTGCGGACCCGGATACTCGTCGAGAGGATCGGTGCCGAAATTCACCGTGCGCGGGTAGTAGCGCGAGCCCGGAATCGCAGCGCGACGCCGACGGGTAGCAAAGCGCTCGGGCGTGATACCAAGCTCTTCGAGGTCCGTTGGGCTCGCTTCGTACGACTCTTTGCAATGCGGGCAGAGCACGCGCACGAGCCGTTGGGCCAGAACACCAATGACCGACGAACGCAAAAGAAACGGCTCGACCCCCATGTCAATCATGCGCGTGAACGCACCCGCGGCGTCGTTCGTGTGGATGGTCGAAAGCACGAGGTGACCGGTAAGCGAGGCGTTGATCGCGATGTCCACGGTTTCCTTGTCGCGGATCTCACCCACCATGACCACATCGGGATCTTGCCGAAGAAACGCGCGAAGGGCACTCGCGAAGGTAAGCCCGATCTTGGGGTTTACATGCACTTGATGGATTTGGGACAGTTCGTATTCAACCGGATCTTCCGCGGTTAGGATATTGATGTTCGGCTGATTGATTCGATTCAAGCATGCATACAAAGTCGTTGTTTTGCCCGAACCCGTGGGACCGGTGACGAGAATGATCCCGTCGGGCCTGTGGATCAGCGAATCCATCAGGGCGTAGTCGCGCGGGCTGAAGCCAAGGTCAGGCAGGTCGAGCAAAACCGATGATTTGTTGAGCAAACGCATCACGATTCGCTCGTAATGGCGGCTCGTCGGAATCGTGCTTACGCGAATGTCGAAGCTTTTCCCGGCAATTTTCTTCGTGATACGGCCGTCTTGCGGAAGGCGTTTTTCGGCAATGTTGAGGGCGCTTTCGATTTTTATGCGACCCACGATACTGTTCATGAACGCGCGCGGCGCGCGGCGCGCGACGTAAAGCTCGCCGTCGATGCGGTAGCGAACAACGACTTCTTTCTCTTCGGGTTCGATGTGGATGTCGCTCGCACGCTCCTTCATGGCTTGCAAAAAAAGCGAGTTGACCCAGCGGATGACCGGCGCCTCATCGTCAGAATCGAGAATGTCGCCACCCACGACTTCGTTCTCGTCGACCCGCCCTTCCTCGGTTTCAAGCTCACCGCCGCCGGCCTCGCGCTCGTAAACGCGGTTGATGGCGTCGACGATCTTCTCGGCGGGCGCAACGCTCGCCTCGACAGGCTTGCCGAACAGAACGCGCATCTCGTCGAGTGCCGCGGTATCAAACGGATCACCCACGAGCACATGCACGGAGGCGTCGTCTTCGCTGGTGACGAGCACGCGATGCGATTTCGCAAATGTGATGGGCAGGCGCGTGGCGAGCGCCGTGGAGATGCGGTCGGGCTCGGGCCGCTCGACGTACGGAAGCTCCGCCTCCGCAGCCAGCGCTTTTCCGATGGCGTCGTCGTCGAGCACACTGCCGTTGACGAGCAAATCGATTAGGTTGGATCCTTTCTCGCGCTGCACCGCATACATAGCCTCAAGCCGCTCGGAGAGCACGCCCGCGCGCCGCTGAAGGATCTCGCCAAGAAACCTTTGCTCCATCACCATCGTTATCTTTCGATGTTGCGAACGGGTGGGGTCACGTTGACAGCGGGCGGCGCTGCAGCGGGTATGCGCGCTGCAGCAGGCGGAACCGGAGCGCCGGGCGGTGCTGCACCCGGCGCAGCTGCGTCGGGCGGAGCGCCAATCGTGGCCGATGCGCGAGGCCCTTGCGGCATCTCGAGCGGCCTTTGCGGCTGGTGCGTTTTCCTCTCGCGAGGCTTGCTCAACTCGTCGAGGCGCCTTTTTTCTTCGAGATCGAAATAGGCCTGGCGAATGTCCTCCACCAGGCCATTGGTGCGCGACCAGTCTTTCGGCGGCTTGTAGTCGGACGAATCGCTGAAAACGAAATAGCGATCGAGGTAGTCTTGCCGCTCTTGCATCTTGCGCTCGAAGACCGTGCGTAAATCTTGCTGATTGCGAATGATGTACGGCGTCATCACGAGCACGAGGTTGCGCTTTTCTTTGGTGTCCGTACGGTTGCGGAAGAGAGCACCGAGCACGGGGATGTCACCCAAAAGGGGGATCTTTTGCTCCGCGCGTGACGTAACATTGCGGACGAGACCACCAATTACGACCGTCTGTTGATCGGCGACAACGAGTTTGGTGGTTGCCGTGCGCTTGCTGATTGGAATGGCGCCGAGCGTGCCGCCGAGAGGCGCCCCCTGCTCGCTGATCTCTTCGGTCACGTCGAGACGTACCTCATTCGAGTCGTTGAGGTGCGGCTTGATCTTGATCTTCGTGCCGACGTCCTGGCGTGGTGCACCGTAGGAGCCGAAAGAGCCAAGACCGCCGAGGGCTCCGAGTGCTGCCGTGCTGCTCGTTCCGGTTGCACCAGGGAATGCGGTCACCGCATTCGTCTGGAGCGGAATGTTGTCACCGACGTTGATCTCGGCATCCTCGTTGTCGAGCGCGAGAATGTGCGGCGTGCTTAGTAGATCGCTGTCGCCGGTTTGCGCGATGGCCTGGAGGAACGTGCCAAATGCGGGGACCGAGAGACCGGTGCCAAGGAGGTTCTGCGAACCAGGGATGGCCGGACCGCGGACACCGAGTGCGAAGCCTTGAAGCGCATTGGTGTCATTGGGATCGGACGGGGTTACCGGGATTGTATTCAGGATCTGGTTGCCGCCGTAGACGAGGGAATCGTTGTTGGAGTTGAGTGGCGCGCCAGCGTGGAAGGCCACACCGAGTTGGTTGGACCGTTTGAGCTGCAGATCCATGATGACCGCTTCGATGAACACCTGACGACGCGCCTGATCGAGCCTGTCGATCACCGCTCGAAGCGAAGCGTAGTCGCGAATCGATGATGTAATGACAATCGAGTTCGTCGCCTTGTCAGCCGAGACCTTCACGCCACCTTCGAAGATACCGGTCGGAGGCGTGCCGGCGCTGGTTGGGCTGGCAGCGTTCTGACCACGACCTCCGCGTTCACCACCACCCGAGGACGACGTGCTCGTGGAGGTCGCACCACCAACGATGTCGTTCAATGTTTTGACAAGTTCGGTGGCGTCGGCGTGTTGCAAAGGCAAAACGTGGATTTCTCCTTCGCCTGTCTGCGGAATGTCAATGCGCTTGATCAGTTCGAGAATGCGCAAGTACGCGCGCTCCGTCGCCACGATGATGAGCGAGTTCGAGCGATCGTCGGCGACGACTTTCGCGACGTGCAGATCGCCAACGGCCGGCGTTACAGCAGCGGCCCCGGCGCTGGGTGTGCCCGGCTTGGCAGGCGCGGGGGCTTGGGCGCTTGGCTTTACGTCGAAAAGTTCGTTGATACGCTTTTCAAGCTCGCTTGCTGTCGCGTAGTGAATGGGCTCGATAAAAATTTGATCGCCGCCCGAACCGACGTCAATTTCTTCGAGCATTTGCATCATCCGCCGGATGTTCGTTCCGCTGTCGGTGATGATGATCATATTGCCCGGCCCGTAGACCGTGATATCGCCCTCTTTCGATTTAAATTTGGAAAGCACATTCGCGGCATCGTCGGCGCTGATGTGCCCAAGGCGGTGCATTCGCGTGACGTAACGATCTTCCGCGGGCGGGCCGTCTGCACCGCCATAAACTGGCGCGCCGCCGGTCACCGCAGCGCCTGTTTCAATGATTTTTAGAAAGCGCCCGTGAGGAACGACGGTAAGTCCATTGGTTTCAAGAATCGATAAAAATGCCTGATAGGCTTCGGCAACCGTAACTTTTTGCGGCGAGTAAACCGTTGCCTTGATGCTTTTGACTTTGCCGCCGAAAATAAAACGCCTGCCCGTAAGCTGCGATATCACGCGCACGAGCTCCGGCAGATCGGCGTCTTCGAGCGAGAACGTTACGCGGTAGTCCGGATTCCGCGGCTCGTATTCGATCGCGCTTTCGAACTGCGACAGACCCGAGGTATCGGCCTGCGCTTTGCCACCCGGCGTGATCGTTGTGCCCGCTCTGCCCGTACCAGAAGGCGCCGCGCCGCCACCTGCCGGACTTGTTGCGGCCCCGCCCGTTGCATCCGCCGTTGGCGTGGTGGCAGCAGGCGCAGGGGACGGCAACGCGGCGGGATTGGTGGGCGGATTGGCAGGCGCCCCGGCGTCTGCTGCTGGCGGCCGCGCGAGGCGTACTCGATCGCGGAGCCTTGGCTGCGCATAGGCAAGAGCCGACTGCATAGAAACGGCCGTCGCGAGGGAGAGCAGAGCAAAAGAGCGCTTCATCGTCGTTGGTCAAATGGGCTTCTTGTCGTGCGACGTTGGCGCCAAACTTTTTGATTCGGCGTGTGGAGTGAAGTGCGAGGTAACGAAGACGGCAACGGCGCTCAGCGTACCGACAAACACCACGCACAAGCCGACGAGCAAAAGCACCGTGCGGATCGTGCGCCGAACGAGATCGGGATCGCCGGCATTTGCCGGCGTTACCACGACCACGGGGGACGCCAGGCGGTCTAGTTTGGTCTTTTTTTTCCTCATCGGTCGCGGTCTCACCTGATGTTGTAGTCGAGGTTCATGTTCTGGCCACGGCGGTTTACTTGCACCGTTAGCTTGTCGGCGGTGCGCAAACGCGCATACGCCTCGAGCGCCTTTTCGGGGCTCGCCATATCGAAGCCATTGATCGTTTGGAGGCGATCGCCGTTTTCCATGCCGAGTGCGCCGAGCAGCGTGTCTGGGCGAATACCGAAAAGGCGAATGCCAACCACCTTGCCGCCTTCCTGCTCGGGCACGACGCGCGCTTGGCGCATTAGCTCGGATTGGTTTTCGAGGATTTTGTCGACCACGCCTCGATCGATGTTGTACTCGGTAGCACTTATTTTCTGGATGCCTTTGGCAAGCGCGGGGTCGAGCGACGTAGCGCCTCCCCTGGCAGCGATCGCATCGCCTGGCGCGGGGGCAGCAGGCGCGGCCGGCTTGGGCGTTGGATTTTCCGATTTGAAAAGCGATGCCTGACAGAGCGAACCGCTACTTTGCATCCACACCCGGTCCCAGCCGACGAACTGCACCTTTTTGCCGGACACCTCGCCGCCTCGACGGCGCAGAATGCTTTTGTTGTTGTCCGCGCCGAAAGCCGCGAACGACCAGTCGGGATCGCTCGACGCGGCGATGACGAGCACCTTCACGCCGTCGCACGGCGGTGCGGAAAGCGGATCGGACAAATCCATCGCCGCGCTCGTAGGAGACTCGACTCCCTCTACGGCAGACGGCGGACGAAGAGGACCTGTTACGTGGTCGAACGCGTTTCGTGCAAGGATTGGTTCGGCACTCGTGCTCTTGCCCAATCCCGTGGATGCAGGCGGTGCTTTCGAAATCGCTGGCGGTGCCGAAAGCGCCTTGTCGTCGGGCATGAGGCCTACGCCAACGAGCTGAGTCACGGCTTGTGCGTTCAGCGCCGCGGCTATCGCAATGAGCGGAAGCACGACGATCCAGAAGTTTTTCTTGAGAAGCTGATCAAAGGCCATGGCGCACGCCAGCGTCGCTCAGAAAACGCCGGCATTGGCGCGTTATGCGAGCCGCATGCCACCGAGTTGAGCCCCGAAAATCGCTCTATTTTACGCGAAAGGCGGCGAAAAAGCGGCAGAAAAGCCTACTTCCGTTCGCCAGCTTGGCGGAAGTCACCCGGGGCAGGCAGCTTCCCTGACAAAGTGGCAATCCGAGCGGTCGGGCGCCATATGTCGAGTAGCCCGAGGGTGAAATCCCCTCGGGCTACTCGACCAGCATGCTGCGCCAAAAGCATGCACTATGCATGCATTCGCGCAGCGCGACCAGCAACGCAAAGTTCCGCGCCAGGCTTGGCTTGCTCCCACTTAACCATTGCGATGGCCATTGCATGACCTGACGCTGGACCGACCGCGGCGCTTTTTACCTCGCCGACTGCCTCACCCTTGGGCGTCGTGATCGGAGCGCCAGGCGGAGGAAGCTCGCTCCCTTCGACCTCGAGCACCACGAGCTTGCGCTTCGCATGCCCGCGGTTCGAGAGCATGTACAAAACCTCCTGCCCAAGGTAGCAGCCTTTGTCGAACGACACGCCAAGCTTGTCGAGCGAAGCTTCTTGCGGGTAGTGCGACGTGTCGAACTCCACCCCGAAGCGCGGTAGCCCGTGCTCGATGCGCACGGCATCCCACCCGCTGCGATTGCCGATAACGCCACCAATCTTCGCGACTTCGGCCATAAGCTTGGCCTCGAAATCGGTGCGCGCCGAAGCAGCAACCGCAAGCACCGCGCCGCCAGTGCCGAGTACGTCGATGGTGCCAAAGAACGCGGGCACGGTACCTTCGTTCGAACTTGCCTCGACCAAATTCGCGAGCATGGGCGCACGCGGGCCGTGAGCCATAAAAAATGCGAGATTGGCCTCGCCGAGTTCTGCGTCTTCCATCATGAGGTGATGATCGAGCGTGGCGAGAACCTCGGCGCGCGCATCATGCGGGACAGCAATGGCAAGAGCCGGGCAATCTGTAGTGAGCAGCCCTTGCACAACGAAGAGATCGGCAATAATGCGGCCTTTTTTTTCGACCAAAAAGCCATAAGCACCATCGTGCGGGCCAACTTTGCCGAGATCGCAGGTGACGAGCCCGTTGAGCCAGCGCAAGCGATCGGTTCCAACGACCGTGATGGCTGCACGCTCGGGCTCGGCAACGACCAAAACGCTACTTTGCGATGCACGTGCTTGGTCTTGAATTGCGCGCTCGATGGTCACGGACACCCGCTGCCATAGAAGCATGCAAGCATGCACCGGCGCTGCAAAATCGACGCGGTATGCTTGACGCAGGAGACCAAAGCGCGCAACTTTCTCTTTTCATGCCGGGCATTGGGGTCGTCTTCAATCCGCGAAGCGGCAGAAACTTGCGCGATCCAAGCGCGGCGAAAAAGCTCGCGCGCATGCTTGGCGATCACGGCGAGGTGCGCCAGGCGCGATCCATCGACGAGCTGTACCGAGTTGCCGAAGACTTCCGTAGCATGGATATCGACGTGCTCGGGATTAGCGGCGGCGACGGCACGAACGGCGTTACGATTACTGGCTTCATCAACGTTTACCAAGGCAATGCGCTACCACAAATTGCCTTTTTGCGCGGAGGAACGATGAATACCATCGCAAACTCCGTCGGAGTTCGGCGCGGTCCACCGGAAGGCCTTTTGAACCGCCTCATCCGGGCCTACGTCGCGCGCGCCTCTCGGCCTCTTTGCGATGCACCGAGGCACGTGATGCGCTTACGCGGCGATAAGGGCCTTTCTGGCCTTCACGGTCTTTCCCATAAATATGGTTTTCTCTTTGGCACTGGCGTAATTTGCGGCTTCCTATCCGAATATTACCGGAACGGCCCGCCGAACCCAGTGGTTGCCGCCAAAACGCTTGCCTATGGCATTGGCAGTGCCATGGTAGGCGGAAAGACAATCGCGCGCATGGCAGCGCCTTTCCGTGGTGAAGTCGAACTGGGCAACGGAGGCATGTGGCCAGAGCGCGATTACCTTGCCATTGCGGGTGGCACAATCGATCAAATTGGCCTCAATTTCAGGCCTTTTTATCGCTATCGTGAACGCCCCGGCACCTTTCACTTGCTTGGCATTCACACCAAGGCAATCCCCTTCGTTGGGCAATTGCCGCGCATATGGCGCGGATTGCCAATGAAAGCTTCGTATACGTACGACGCAACGCCTTCAGCGGCCATCATTCGCTCGCCGCGCAAAACCATTCAATACATGGTCGATGGCGATTTGCACACATGCACTGGCCCGCTTTACGTCGAGACGGGACCGACCGTGCGAATCGTCATCGGCACGTAGTGGTCACGCGTGGCGGAGGGTCGGTCCGTGACTGCGAGGGCGGCTGCGGCGCGGATCGAATCGAGGCCCTGTTCCCTGCCCCCGAATCACACGAAGCTGCGGCTTGTGCGACAGCGACCGGTGGAATTCGCGCACGGTGCTCGCCGTTTCGAATGGCTGCTCGATGTGCGGGAGCGCGTGGGTGCCATTGATGCGCACGCGGGCAAACCGACGATTTTGCGTCACGACAGCGTCGATTGCCTCGCGCGGCGTTCGCGCGTCATCGCCATGGACGAAAAGCACGGGCACGGCAAGCGCATCGTAGACTTCATCGACCACGGCGGGATCTTCAAGTGAACCGGCCATTGCCGAGAGCACGGTGCGGCGTGCCCTGGGGTGGTGGGTGACCGCGTGCGTGTACCGAACGAGCTCGTCGCTCGGGCGCGTTCGGGTAGCTCGATGCAAGCGCGCCCGCACGGCAGGACGCGAAGTCGTGAGGTGATGAATGACGGCCCCCACCAGCGGTGTCTCAAGGGCCTTGCCAACAAGTTTGCGCACACGAAAAACGGCCATGCGCGCGTATCCACGCGTACCTGCCCACTCGAATCCTGTTGGGGCGATCAGCGTGAGCGATCGAACGAGCCGCGCACGATGCAACACTGCACGCCCTGCAAGCTCGCCCGAAAGGCCCACAGCCACGACATCCACCGTGGATCCATACCGTTGCGAAACGTCTTCGAGCATTTCTTCGACAAAGCGCACGTAGTCATCGCGAGCGTAAGGCACATTACGCCGCTCGGAAAACCCATAGCCCGGAAGATCGCACGCTATGACCGGGCGATCGCTCCGGAAGGCTTCGAACAAGCCGCGTAGCTCGTAAGTGGAGCTGGTTTCGGACGCGCCATGAAAGAGCACGACGGGAACGCCGGACGCTCCTGCATCTTCGTAATAGCTCATACGCCCGAGGCTCGAAGACAAAAGCCTGCGCGGGGCGGCAATCGCGGCAGGGAACGCCGGACGCGAGAATAGCCAATGTGCCACCCACGCGACCGGAGTCGCAACCGTGGCAGCGAGTGACAACGCAACGGCACGAGCAGCGCCTTCAGTTTGGCGGTGAGTTCGCATAGGGGCTCCTCTTCACCACACCGGGTCGAGGAGTCAGGCAAGGCGCGTTCCGTCGGGGCGCGCAGCAGGTTTGCACTCGCGCCCTCGAGCTCCAGACCGCCCCACTTAGGCAGAACGCCTCGATCGCTTGGGCGCGCGGAGCGCGTGAATGACTGCAGCCGCGATGACGAGCCCAACACCAATCGCCTGCGACGTGGACAAGCCAAGCACGCTGCCGCGCGCATCTCGGCGCAGAATCTCGATCGCGAAGCGAACTGTGGCGTAGAGCGCGAGAAATGCGGCGAAGATTTGACCGTCGTAGCGCTTGCGCGGCAAAAGCCAGAACAGGCAGAACGCGGCAATTCCAAGTGACGCCGCGGATTCGTAGATCTGTGTAGGATGCACAGAAAGACTCCACATATGCATGTTCTTGAGCAGGTGATCTTTGGCTTGCTCTTCGCTCGCAGGGCTATGTGGAGGGAACGACAAGCCCCATGGAAGCTTCGTCACGGCGCCAAAGCAGCAGCCCGCCAAAAGGCACCCCATGCGGCCAAACGCGAGCCCCATGGGAACCGCGAAACCTGCCATGTCCGCCGCTTTCCAGAATGGGAATCGATCGCGCCGGAGAAGAAATACTGCGGCCGCCGTCGCTCCAACGAAGCCGCCGTAATACGTGAATCCGCCAGCCCAAAACTTCGCCCATGCAAAGCAATCGCGTGCTTTCGGATGGCACACGGCGCGCGACGCATCCCAGACGCCGCCATAGGCGCTCGACAGGCACTCGGCCCGATCGAGCGGCCAGTCCACACGGGCCGGATCGGTGCAGAGATGAATGTAGTCCCAGAATAATCCATCGGCCAAAACGTGAAGAATGCGCGCGCCGGCAACACCCGCGAGAAGCGTGGCAAGACCAAGGTCCACGATCACATCGGGGTTTAGGCCAATTCGCCTTGCCCAAAGCACGCCGAGCGCCGTAGCAAAGAAAAAGCCCGACACGAGAGCCACGAAGTAGGACGGGAAGCCCACGTCGAAGAAGCGAAAAAGCTCCGGTCGCATGATAGTTGCAGTTTCTTCTAGCAGGCTGCTGAAAAAGTTTTCAGCAGCCTGCTAGAACAACGCACCAAGATGCCTGAGACGACCCAAAATCCTGTTCTCATCGTTGGCTCGCTCGCGTACGACGATCTCGAAATGCCGTCTGGCATTTTCAACAACGTCGTTGGTGGTGCCGCCACCTACTCGTCGATCTCCGCGTCGCTTTTCTGTCCGGTGCGCCTCGTTGGCGTTGTTGGCAACGACTTTCCCGAAGCCGTGCTGAGTGATCTGCGCCGGCGCGGCGTTGACACGGCAGGCGTTGAACACGCCGAGGGCAAAACCTTTCGCTGGCACGGTCGCTATTCGGCAGATCTATCGAGCCGCACGACGCTCGACACCCAGCTCAACGTCTTTGCCGACTTTCGTCCGAAAATTCCAGACACATTCCAGAATTCGCCGTTCGTGCTTCTCGGCAACATCCACCCAGCCTTGCAGCTCGAAGTGCTCGCGCAGATCGAAAAACCCAAGCTCGTTGTTGCTGACACGATGAATTTTTGGATTGCCGGTGAGCCGAAACTTCTTGGCGAGGTGCTGAATAAGATTGATTTGCTTGTCATCAACGATGAGGAAGCACGCGAGTTGTCTGGCATTCACAACCTGGTGAAAGCAGCCGCCGACATTCGCAAGCGCGGCCCAAAACATCTTATTATCAAGCGCGGCGAATACGGTGCACTATTTTTCGACGCCGCAGGCGTATTCTTCGCCCCGGGGTACCCGCTCGAAGACGTGATGGATCCCACGGGCGCAGGCGATTCGTTCGCAGGTGGTCTTGTCGGCTATATCGCGTGCGCTCAAAATCTTGCGCACCCAACGATGCGCCGCGCGATTTACTTTGGCTCGGCGCTTGGCTCGTTCTGCGTCGAAGGCATTGGCCCGCGCCGTTTGCTCGACATCACACGCGCAGAGGTGCAGAAGCGAATGACCGCCTTCATGGAGCTGGTCGAGACGGGCGGGCTGGTCGATTTCCCCTAGACGGAAACGCCTAGCCCAGAACGAAGTTCCGGCAGTAGTGTTAGACAGCGACGAGGAGTGTTCTTATGACTTCACGCTTTCGCCACGCTATTGGCGCCATCTCCGTCCTATTGATTGCATCTTGCAACGGAGGCGGTTGCCTGCCGGGCTCCCAAGGCTGCGCAGGAACCACGCCGCTACCCGGCGGTTTCCCGCCCGACATGGGCATCGCAAACGCGGTATCGATTCGTGTGTCGCGCCCCGGCCTCGACGCGATTGAGCAGAATCTGCCCGCCATCGCATCGAGCGTCGTGGGTGTCCCCGGCGGCAAGCTGACCATCGACATTCCAACCACGCAAGCGGGTTCCATGGACCTCGCGGCGGCCGGCATCACGGTGGCCAGCATCACGCCGAATGTTTGCCCGAACGGCGCAGACCCAAACGCGAACCCGCCAACGTGTCAGGCACAAGCCAACCTCGGTGCATCCACCTTCACGATCGACGCGGTCAAGCCAAACGCCGTTGTGGTGCACGCGGTTGTCCCGCTCGTGCTCCAAAACGCGCCCATTAGCGCGCAGGTCAAAGGGCTCGATCTCATCCCCATGGGTTCGATCACGCTGTACCTTGGCTACGGCGACGGCGGTTGCAGTGGTGGTGGTGGTAACGGCTCTCCAATCGTTACCCCCCACGCGCTGCCAATCACGATCACGATCCCGCTCGTCCCGGAAACGACCGCACCGCGCACTGGCTACACGAAGCTCGACATCGACAACGCGGTCATCGACCTCAGTGGCCTGTCGTCAGACAATGTTCAAATCTGCGCAAATTGCGGTTTTGCGTCGAACATCTGCGACGCCATCACGAATTCCGCCACACTCAAAAATCTCGTCGTTACCCCCATGACGACCCAGCTCGCAAGCCAAATCAAGAGCATGCTGGCTGCCCAACTTTGCACGGCGCCAAACCCAGCGCTGGACCCGCCGTGCCCAACCGGCACGTCACCCGATATTTCAAACACAAAGTGTGTCTTCAACTCGGCGCCAACCAAGTGCGTGCCCACGCTGCTCGGCACCGACGCGCACGCCAACCTCGGCGGGCTGCTCGCCAGCATTTCGCCCGGCAGCGCTGGTGCTCTCGACTTTGGCCTTGCCGCAACTGGAGCCATGAACCCGGCGCCCGGCGGCAACACCGACAACGCGGGGCACACAACCAACGGCATCACCCTCAGCATGATCGGCGGGGTCATTCCTCAGCCTTTGTCGAAATGCGTCTCGCAAGCATCCGTTACATTGCCAACGGGCATTCCCGTGCCCGACGAAATTGCGCCGTCCACTGCCGACACCGCCAGCACACCGCATGTTGGCATTGCGCTCGCCGAGCGCTTTATCGATTACTCGGTCAAAAGTTCTTACAATAGTGGCCTTTTTTGCCTCGGCATCTCGACCGAGCAAGTCGACATGCTGAAGGCGGGGCTATTGAGCCTGCTTATCCCGTCGATCAAGAACTTGACGTTCGAGCAGGGCAACGCCGCGGCGGCCATTACCACGCGCCCGCAGGCTCCACCAAGCATAACGGTAGGGGCCGGCACCGCCGACGATCCGCTCCTCGTCGTCACACTGCCGAAGTTCGCGATCGACTTTTACATCTGGAACCTCGACCGCTTCGTTCGTGCTTTTACCTTCGAAGCCGACCTCACAATCCCGGTCAACATCCAAACAGGCAAGGGCCCAGCAAGCAGCCCGAACGCCGCTTTGATGCCGTCGCTCGGCGACGTGAAAGTTGCCAATGGTGTGGTCACCAACGCCGATCTTCTCTTCGACGATCCCGTGGTTATCGCGAGTGCGCTCTCGGGTCTCGTCAGCGGCATGTCGAAGCAGCTCGTTGGCAGCCTCCAGCCCATCGATGTGTCGAACCTGCTCGCGTCCACGGGCATGAGCGTTGAAGTCACAGGCATCCAGGAGCTCTCGAAAGGCAACGACAACTTCATCGGCATCTTCGCCAACCTTGCTGCGGCCAGCACCACCACGCTCGAGGCCGACACCACCGCAACGCTTGCTTCGAAGACGGTGCATGCAGACCACATGCAACTGTCGACCTACGACCCAGTGGCCCTGCCGGAGCTTGTCGTCGACGTAAGCTCGCCCTTGGACAACGGCACGTACACCATCGAATACTCATGGTGGATCGACACAGGCACGCGCTCGTCGTGGTCCACGAACAAGCGCCTCACCATCCAAGACGCTCAGCTCTTTTTGCAGGGGCACCACGTTCTCAAAGTCGCCGCGCGCGTCATGGGGCAACCTTCGACCGAAGACGCAACACCTGCCGAAGTGCCGTTCGTCATCGACGCCCTCGCGCCGTTCACCACGCTCAAGAATGCCGACGGAATCGTTACCGTCGACGCGTGGGATCTCATCAGCCCGAAAAGTTCGCTCGTCGGGCGCTACCGGTTGGATGGTGCCGAGTTCGGCGACTTCGAATCGATGGACCGTCTCGCAAGCATTCGCGTTGGCCGTGCCACAACGCTCGATGTCGAGGTGAAAGACGAGGAAGGGAACATTGGGCAGGTTCACCAAGATCTCATTCGCGGCCAGGCCGACTCAACCCTTGCTGCTGGGTCGAGTTGCGGCTGCTCCACGCCAGGATCGCGCTCCTCCACATCGGATAACACGATGGCGCTCTTGCTCGGGCTCGCCGGCACGGCTCTCATCGGTCTTCGTCGCCTTTCGCGCCGTCGTTACGACGTTGTGGGAAGCTCACTACAACGCCCCGCCACGTCGCGTCGCGTCGTTGTCGTTGCTCTTGGATCCATTGGCGCCATCGCGGGAGCAAGCCAAGGCTGCTCGTGCGGAAGCAATGCATCAACAAGCAACACGATGGGTTGCGGTGCAGACTGCAACCAAGAGTGCACAGCGCCGGTTGGCGTGGGGCAACCGGGTTCGTACACGTCGGTTGCCAAAGCAGCCGATGGAACGATATGGGTTGCAGGTTACAACGATTCGCTCATTGCCAATGGCAACACGTTGCCATTCGGTGATCTCGTGGTTGGGACCTACGATCCCAACACGCAAACTGTCACGTGGAGCACCGTTGACGGATTGCCAACCCATACCAACGGCTCTTGCCCGCCCGCACCAAAGGCAAGCTGGCGCAATGGAGAAGTCGACCCGGGCGACGACGTGGGACTTTGGACAAGCATTCAGGTGACCACGAACAATCAACCAATCGTCACTTATTACGACGCGACCAACCAGCGACTCAAGCTTGCCGTGCGCGAGGCCAACGAGAACGGCGCGTGGACCAGCAGCGTTCTTGCGCAAGTGCAAGGCGGCGATGTTGGTCGTTACGCAAAGATGATTTTGGTCGACGGAAAACCAACCGTCGCATTTTTACAAATCGAGCCGACAACTAGCGGCCAAGTTCGCTCGAAAGTCGTGGTCGCGGCCGCAAAAATCGAAGTTCCGCGTGGCCCAAGCGACTTCACTTTCGAAGACGCCGCGATCGAAGAAAATAACCCGTGCCGTGCTGACGACTGCCCCACGGGTCAGGTGTGCGTGAAAAGCACTGGAACGTGCGTAGCGACAGCCAGTGGATGCGCCCCTGCCTGCGGCTCGAGCAGTGCATGCGTTACTGTCAACGCGGCATTGTCTTGCGAAACACTGCAAGGCAGCGTCGAAGCCTATCCCAATGTCTTCGGCGACTACATTTCGCTCGCGAACGGGCCGAACGGCCTTGGCATTGCCGTCTACGACCGCGTGCACGGCAACCTTGTTGGCTTAAGCAACAACGGCGGTACTTGGAATCGCATCATTGTCGATGGCGAAGTCGGCAATCGCGATAGCGGCACGGCCGTTGACACCGGCGACAAAGGCATTGGCGCATCGCTCGCGATCGACGGCTCGGGCACGTGGCATATGAGCTACGTAAGCGGCCTTGACGAAACACTTCGATACGTCACGATGAATAATAATGCCGTGCCAGGCACGCCGGAAATCGTCGACGACGGCACGGCTGTCGACGGCAAGGCATTTGCCGATGGCGTGCATGTGGTTGGCGACGATTCAACCATTCGCGTCGACGGTGACGTCGTCACAATCTATTACCAAGACGCGACGGTTGGTGTGCTGCGCCGAGCCATTGGCACCATGAACGGCACCACACACAATTGGAGCCTGCGCTCACTTCCTCAGCCAAACAAATTCGGCGGGTACTTCCCGCAGTTTGTTCCCGATGAAAATAACGTCGCGAACTTCTGGCGCCAGACAGATCACGCCACCCTTAGCGTCAGCGCCGATGTATCCATCCTCTCACCGCCATAATCGGACCGCCGCGGTCTATCGGTGGCGCCGAACATTGTTGATCATGCGTCGTTCCAGCTCTCGGAGCTCCGGATCGCGGCTCACAATGGCGTCGTACTCACTCAGCTTCATGCCCATGTGATTCGCAGCCAGGTCGAGCGCGCGTACAACCCGCTGAGGCGTGATCCCAGGCGGGTTGGGGGCGCGCATGAATTCTTCGGCCTTGAGAAGGACCGAGATAACCTTGGCGCGGTCTGTCACAATTGGGCGCTCCGCCTCAGTCGGATTCAGATTTCTCATGACGTGCACTTGCTGCTCGTGAAGTACTCAGCAAGGACCACACCGCACCAAGCACACCCGTTAGCACTAATGTTAGGCTGCTCGCTCGAGCTTTCCGTGCTGCAAACGCAATGAAATAGTGGTGACAAGTCGAGCGTTCAGGTAACAACTTGTCTGGCCAAATCATGGCAGAGCCCGAAACGGAGATGCCCATTGCCAATCCAGCCACACCGGGCATGGGCGACGTCACCGAAATCGATAGAACAGCTCCCGAAGTTGCGCCGGTGTTCGGCGGTGAACCAGTCGCGGCCTACGTTGCCCTTACGCGTTCGGCTCGCATCGTGGATCTCGTCGCGATCACCAAGGCAATTGTTTCGCAAGCAACAAAAGCGAAGTCTACCGAGTGGAACTTTACCGCGGAGATCGCCGCTGCTGCCGAACAAGCGAAGCTGCCCCACGCAGAAGCCAACACACCGTTCGGCAACGCTCTTGCCGTGCTTGCATCTGGCCCGACAAACGAAGCCGAGCACGCGCTTGGGTGCGCGCTCGTTGCCCACGCCGTTGCCACGGCACATCGCGACGACACGAATCGAACCGCTGGCGATGCCCTTTGGCTTGCAACGCACACCCCTTTCAACGCCATGGTGCTTTTCGACCAAGCGCTCGGCGAGACCGCCGACGATTTCTGGGTGGAGATCGCCAATCGTGTAAAGTGCATCCTTGCCAACAAAGCTGGCGCTGGGCACGCGGAAGCCATGGTTGGCCTTTTCGCGCTCGCAAGTTCAACGTCCGCCCGGGCGCGCATGCTGTCGCGCGAGCTCGCCGTGCTAGCGCGCGATCCACTCATTGCGCGCATCGCTACCAGCACCGAAAGCAAGTCGGAGAGCCAGCCGCCCGAAGATGTACTCCACGAAGAAGTACACATCCCGGGTGAAGTCATGCCGGCGCCACGCGGCCCTATCACGACAACCCTGCTTGCTCTAAGCGGCCTCCTGTTCGTCATTCATGGCGTGCGCCTTTTCGGGCGTCTTGCGCTTGGTTTCGAGCGACCTGGTGAGCTCGTCGTGTCAGCCCGTGGCATTCGCCTTCGCGCGACCACGCGAATGCTCGGTCGCACGCTGCGCTGTCGCGAACACGTCATCGTTCGCGCCGGGCTCGTTCGCGTCACGCGCGAAGTGCGCTACCCGCGCGCCGCGTTCTATGCGGGCTTACTCGCGCTCGCGCTCGGCAGCTGGCTTGGTGTGCACACCCTGATCGACGGCTTGCGCGCTGCCTCACCGTCGCTTTTGGTCGTGGGGCTTGCCGTTGTCACGATCGGCATCGCGGCCGACTTCCTGCTCAGTAGCCTTTTGCCCGGCAGTCGCGGACGTTGCCGCATTGCGATTGTGCCTCGCACCGGCAGAACCCTTTGCCTTGGCAATGTCGACGCCGAACGCGCGAGCGTAGTATTGGCAAGCATTTTCAAAGCTGACAATTAGTTGCATGGTTTTTCGCAAGAGGCGAGGCTCTTTGGTAAGAGATTGCCATGCGCAAAGATGCGCCACTTTCCGTTGATGTGCCGTTGGCTGATCGAGACAATCCCGGCTGGGTCAAAGTGGGCGCAATTGCCGCCATTGGCTTTGCCATTGGCATTGCGTGGCCGAAAGTAACGGGGTTCCGCCTTGGGCCTAGCCCGCCGGGCGAGTCCGCGGCATCGCTAGCAGCGAAGGCAGCTGCCGAACCCTCGCCCGAAGCGCCGGCGCCAAGCGCTTCGGCTACGCCCCAGGCTGTTTCGTCAGCGTTGAAGGCTGCGTCGGCTACACCCGCCGCAAGTGCGTTGCCTACGCCGGCTGCCTCGTCGGCGCCGGCGATGAACTCGCCAGCCTCGCCAGCATTGCTGCAAGTGGCTGTGCAAAAAGTTTCGGTTCTTTCATGCAAAACCGATAACGGCGAAGTCATGAAAGGCAAAGAGTGTGGAGCCATAACCGCGCTTGACGAACTTGTTCGCCCGAAGCTTCGTGAGCTTGGCAGCTGCTCGGCAGCGGGAGGGCAAGCCGGCAAGATATCGTTTCTTGCCACTGCCGATTTTGCCAATGGCCGCTTGCTTTGGAACCTTGGCAAGTCGACAAAACTCAATAGCCTCGAAAGCGTCGACGGCGTTGCGGCGTGCCTCAAAACAATTTTCCAAGGCACCAACCTGCGTGGCGTGGCGCACGAGCATGCGCGATACACCGTGGCCTACAGCGTAAGCATTGCGCCCGCAGGCGATGCAAAGCCAAGCGCTGGCAGCGCCGGCGACAACAGCGCCAACAACAGCAATGGCGCGCGCGCCGCTGAAGCCGTTGTTACATGGGAGGTTGCGCTGGTTCGCGATGCGCCGAAAACGGGTGCCGTGGTTGCGCGGCTGCCGCGAGGCACGAAAGTCGAAGTCGGTGCCGCGCAAGAAGGCTGGTACGCGGTGAAGTTCGGCGATGGCTTTGCGAGCGATGGATGGGTTCACCGAGGCGCCATTGGGAAGTGAGCCCGCTTTCGAGTTGCCGCGATCTCTTCGTTGGCGGCTCCGGTCCGGTCCTCAAAGCGCAAGGAGGCTGTTCCGGTCCGGTCCTCGCCGGCCGCCTCGACCTCGCGGCAACTTGAAAGCGGTCTAGCTTAAACGACACGGTGATCGGTTTCGACGAACTCGCGCCTTTCAGCACTCCAAACAAAGAGTTTGCGATCGCGAACCTCACCCTTGCACACACTCGTAACGAGGTAGGCAAGATCGTAAGTTGGCTCGTTGCCACCAGCGGTTGCAGCCTCAGCGTCGGTTGGCGAGAAGTAAGCCCCTGCATCGACGTGCGAATGGTAAAGTACTTTGACCGGTTTGCCGGCTCTGCCCTGCTCACGAACGGCGCGTTCGAATTTCAACGGATCGATGTCGAAGTACATCGTGGCTGGCCGCGGGTAAGTCTCTGGATCGAGCGCGTGCAACGCTTTTGCGCGATTTACCATTGGCATAATGTCGTCAACGACAAGCACGTCATTTTCAGGCCCAATGAGCAAGCCGCAACTTTCTTCGTTGCGCGCGTACGCGGCTTTTGCCTCTTCGTCGACGCGGGCAATAACGTCAGCACGAATCACGAGGCCGCCAGCTTTCCACGGATGCTTTTCGACGTTTTGCATAACGCTACGCAGCCTACCACTCACTTTACGCTTGTCGGCTGCGGCCGTTGCAGAATGCGGCATACCGTTCGAGTGCGTCGATGAGCCATTCGGTGGGCAGCGCACATGTTCGCTCGGGCTCTTCCCACTGCGTGATAAGCTTTGTGGTTTCGCCATTCGCGTGGATGGTGAGCGCGTTTCCACCGCCGCTCCAGTGCTTGGAGCAATCGCCTCCAAGCGCACGAAGCTCCGCTACCAAATAACGCGTACCAGCAGCGGTTTCGCCCTCGGTGGTTAAGAAGATGCCCACGAGATCATACGGCGGGTCGATGGTGACTTCGAGTGCGCTCACCTTGGATTCAGGGTGGAAGTGGAGATTCAGCACGGCCTAATATTGGGAATGCAGTGGTAATTTTGCCAGCTTTGTTTACATATCCCCGGATCTTCACGCCGGAGCTGGTCGTGCCCTCCCAACCGTTGGTGCCGAAGGTCGTTTTGTTGGCATAGGCTTCGCTGATTGCTGACTCCACATCCGCGGCGGTCCAATGATCGGGGAAGAAGGCGGATGTTGAGCCCTTTCTCACCCACTGGCCCGTTTGTGGATTCTTGATCTCCACTTCTGCCCTATAAGCGCCTTGTGCGTTCGGGTTCCTGAGAATCTGTGTAACCCTAGCATTTTCGTTGTTGCAACCCTTCCCCCTCCAATGGAAACCAATCGCTCTGCCCTTTTTAGTGATTCCTCCATGGAGAATATGCTCCATGTCAATAACTGGTTTGGTGTTCGGCGAAGCCGGCTTGGCGACAGGCGCCGTGCCGTTCGACATGAGAATGTGCGCACCAATGGCGTGTGAGCCCGCGACCTCCAGCGTTTGCACGCCCACTGCCATCAGAGGCACTGCCCCTACCGACGCTGTGCCACCGCTTCCACCTTCGCCAGCCGCGCCAACACCGAATTCTAAAGCGCCCATCGCGCCGGTAACTACGGCTGAAACCATTTGACCGGTGCCAAATGCATATTTGTCTTCTTTCGTGCCCAATCGATCGACCAGAAGATCGATTCCGGCTTGTGCCATCGCGCCTTTGAGTCCAAGCTGCCCGCTCACAACGCCTGTGATAAGGCCAGCTTCTCCCATGACTTGTGCGCGATGGTCTTGGGCTAGGCTGTCAAATTCTTTGAATCCTGGAATTGCTTGCGGGATCTCTCGGAGTAATTCTCCAGACTTGTTGAGTAAGTCTTTCGACTTGCTGAGCAATTCTCCTGGATGGTGAATGGGTAGCGTGGAAGGCGTGTAAGATGGAAGCGTTGATAGCTGCGCTTTGGCAAAGCTGGCAATATCGCTGCCGATTTGGTCGTCCACTGCCTGCGACGGTGCAGATGGTTCTGCCCAGTGGGCGACCGAGGCGACGGCCTCTTTTGCCTTTGAAGCAACGGCACTGGCTTCTTTTTCGACCGTCGAGACGACTTTGTGGGCTTCTTCTTCAGCTTCGGAAAGGCGCTCGCGAACACGCGACGAAAGGGTGTCCAATATGGTCATATTGGCCCAATCGACCGCTCGCGACGGAAAGTTTCGTCAAATCTGAAAAATCGTCAGTCGCTCGTTGTCAGATGCCAAGAATCTGGCGCATGGCAACGAGTGCACGCCACGCCCCGGCGGCAACATCACGCGCTGCGGCGTTTTCAATGCCGAGCGAAGAAGCATCTACTGGCAATAACTCGTTCGCGGCGTCCGCACCGGCTGACGGAGCAGCTAATGGAGCAATGGGTACGCCGGCGAGACGCAAATACATCTCTTCGATTTCTCGCGCAAAGCCCTGCCCTTGTAGCACGACCAAGCTTGCCGCAAGACGCGCTTGCCCTGCCTCGCCAATTTCCGCCACGCGAACCTGGCGCACGTAGCGCGCCGGATGCTTCGTTTGCTCAGCAAAGTGCATGACACGTGCGAGGTTCAACCCCCAGCAATGGAAGGAACGATGCTGATCTGGTCGCCGGCCTTGAGTTCGGTGGACAGCCCGCCCGTGAAGCGAACGTCTTCTTCGCCAACATAAATGTTGATGAAGCGGCGCACGCCTTTGTCGTCGAGCAGTCGGTCGCGAAGGCCAGGGTGGCGAGTTTCGAGATCGGCGATAACGGCGCCCACGGTGCCGCCTGCGCCTTTGACTTCGTCAGCACCGCCGGTGAACGAGCGCAGAGCCGCCGGGATTCGAACGATGATGGTCTCCATTAGGGTCTCCAATTGTCTGCTTACGTGATTTGGGTGATGCCACACAACGCGCAACTCGAGCGAGGGAAAATGCGCCTTCGCCTGATGGCAAGCGATTTGGCGTCCAAGGTAAATAGTGTACCGTGCACGCTTTTGCCAGCGAGCATGCCAAGCGCGAGATCGGCCTGTGCCGCGCCAACAACGCCCACCATCGGCCCGACCACCCCCACCTCGGCAGAGTTCGGAACATTGTCCGGAAGGTCCTCAAAAAGACATCGATAGCAAGGCTTACCCAAAGCCCCAACTGCCAGCGCGGTGCCGTACCAGCCCATAGCAGCGCCGTGCACAATGGGCTTGTGCAGCGCGCGCGCTACGTCAGCCGCCAAAAACTTGGTTTCTAGGTTGTCGCTGCATTCAACGACAAGATCGTAGCGTGCTGCGAGATCCATTGAATTCGCCGGCAAAAAGCGCGTCTCGTACGCCTCGACACGCACGCGGGGCGCAAACGCCCCGAGAGCGTGTGACGCTGCCGGCGATTTTGGCGAGCCAATGTCTTTGTCGCGGAAGAGGATCTGTCTGTGGAGGTTCGTGACGTCGACGACATCGTCATCGACGATGCCGATGGTTCCAACGCCAGCACGTGCAAGCACGATGGCGGCTGGGCAGCCAAGGCCGCCAATGCCGACCACGAGAACGCGGGCACTCGAAAAATTACTCAACGAAGAAGGCGTAGGGGATCATGTCACGCTCTCTACGTCAATGCCCTGGCCTCGGAGGCGTTCACCAAGACGCTGCCGGAACTGATCGAGATCAGCACCTTCTTTTCCGCTGACCTCGACTCGAACACGGCCCGCATCAGAGTGCACGACAAGGGTTGTGCCTTCGTATGCGCCCGCGCCAAGCTCGAGACGCACCGAGCCTTTGTTCTTGTCGCCGGCCCACGCGATTTTCTTCACGAGCGCTGGCATGAGCTCCTCCATCGACATACGTGCACGGGCAGGTTCGGCAGCGGCCGCCACTGCATTGGGGCTGCCTTGCGCAAACATTAGCGTTGGCGGAGCAAGCTGCGCGGCTTGGCGAGCCGCTGGATCGAGCGCGTCAAGGTCGTGATCGTGCCGACGATGCTTCACGTCGCCTTCCGAAGCATCGTCTTGATCGCTTTGTTGACGCCGGTGAACAGACTTGGCGTCACCTTGCTGTGTTGTCGGCTGCGCCGACGTACGCCGCGTGGACAGTGTGTTTGACATCGGCCGCGAGTTTCCTGTTCCAAGTGCTCCAATTTTGGTGAATTGGCTCAGCTTGCTAGCGAGTATTGTGCCGAATGCCGGCCCAATGACTTGCTGCGAACTCGTGGGCACGTTTTGACGGGCGCCATTGGCGCCGGCCGCGTTATTTGTGGAATTTGTAGAGGGATTCGGCGGAGGGTTTGCTCCACCAGCACTAGTTGTAGATGCAACGCTCATCGATTTATTAAGTCGGTACAAACGCCCCCGAAGTTGCGTGGTTTCGTTCATGCCTCGGACGATTTTTTTGGCGCACCGCGTCAACGCCATCTCAGTACTCGATCGCCTTGATCAGCTTGACCCACTTGACCCTGAACGCCCATACGCTTACGCTTGTGTAATTATTCGAGGGAGCACCCGGCGTTTTTGAGCATTCTTCCAATCGCCTTGGCCTTCACCGCGGCCGCTGTCGGTTCGCTATTCGCTTCTGCCGACGCGGCGCTGACTTCGCTGCCTGAAGCGCGGCTGCAAGTTCTTATCAAGGAAAAACAGCCAGACTTTTTACGGTTTTCGGCGAATCGGTTACGACGGCTCTCGCGCTGGCTCGTGCTGCGCGTGGTTTGTATCAGCCTGACTGCGGTGCTGATCATGCGGGCGTCGGAAAGCGCGCTTGGCCCGGCTCTGTCCGTGGTTGTGGCGGTTGTGGCGTCCGTTGCAACCTACGGCTCGCTTGCTGAGATCCTCAGCACAATCGCTCGCCAACAGCCCGAAACAGCTGGCCGGCTTGCCCTTCGCTACCTCAAGCCGTTCGAGTGGGTCGTCATTCCCATTGCCGAACCACTCGCGTTATTGGGCAGATTCGTTGGCACCCGTGTTCCCGAGAGCTTGACAGCAAACAAGACCGAAACCGAAGTCGAATGGCTCATTGCACAAGGCGAGAAAGCCGGCGCGCTCGAGAAAGAGCCGGCCACGATGATCCGCAATGTGCTCGACTTCAAGCACCTGACAGCCAAAGACGTCATGATCCCACGGCGGCATGTCTCGAGTATCGAGGCGACCACGGCGCTCGACGGCGTTCTCGACCACGTCATCAAGTACGGCCACTCGCGCTACCCGGTCTTCCGCGAAGCCCTCGATAACGTAGTCGGCCTTCTTTACGTGAAAGATCTGTTCAACGTCGTACGAGCCGGCAAGCTCTCGATGATGACGCTCGATGACTTGATTCGCAAGCCAGTGCTTTTCGTTGCCGAGTCGCAAGCCGCGCTCAGCGTGCTACGCGAAATGCGCAGCCGCCGGCTTCACCTTGCCATTGTGAGCGACGAGTTCGGCGGAACGAGCGGCATCGTCACCCTCGAAGACATCATCGAAGAGATCGTCGGCGAAATTCGCGACGAGTATGACACCGAAGAGTCCTCGCCAATCCAGAAGCTTGCCGAGGGTCGCTTCGTGGCAGATGCGGCAATTCCAATTGGCGATCTCGAAGTTCATCTCGGTAAAAAGCTTCCCGAAGACGGCGACTTCGAATCGCTCGGCGGCCTCATCGTCCACCGCGCAGGGCGTGTTCCCGAGGTGGGCGCAACGCTCAAGCTCGATGGCTACGATCTCATCGTGCGAGAAGCAGACGAAACGCGTGTGGTTAAAGTCGAAATTGTTCGGGCCAAGCCCGAGCCCATGCCCTCAGCCGAGTTGACTGCAACATGAGCGCCATCGCTGCCGTGCATGCGCAGCCGCTACTTCCCATTTGCCCGAGCGGCTTTCGTTTCATCGGCCGAGCGGCAAGTCACGCGCGTTTCGTGTTGCCAACGCTGCTCGGATCGAGCTACCGGCCAGATGGAACCACCTACGTTCTAGCCCTTGGTCCGGACCAAGGGCACAACGTTGCAAGCATTGCCGCGGCTCTGCCCGATCCAAAATCGATCGAGCCCGGAGCCCTCGTTGTCGTCCCGGGCCACGTCATCGAGTCCCCAAGCATTGCGCGCCGCGTGCTCAGCGCCTTTAGCCGAGAACACCGCATCCCGCGTGCTGTTCGTTGCAGTGCTCTTCTTTGCCGAGGCTATGTCCGAATCGGCGCGGGCATGGATCCGTCAGCCCGCGCCGACATCGCGTGGGGCTATTCTCCGTAGAGGCGCGATTCATCGCGCCCCCTGCGTTCGGGCGCCATGAATGGCGCCCCTACTTCCAACAAAATGCACATTCGTAGGGGCGGCCGCCCTAATGCACGCTGTTGAGGCCTGCTACCAGCTTATTCGCGCGGTCGAGCATTCCTGGCTTGGATTCAATTACCTGATCGCCACCTGGTGCGGCTTGCCCACCGCGAATGTCGGTGACGAGGTGCGCGAGCTGCGTGCCTAGCTGTGCTATTTGACCCGACGTTTCGCTTGGGCATGCTGCTGCAAGCGAATGCGGCGCGACATACATGGCCGCAGGCTTATCGAGATTGCCTGACACGTATTTCGGCGCTTTGACCGTGACTCTCGACACCGGATCCATTGCTTCGAATTCCGCTGGAAGCATGATCTGCTCGGCATTCGAGACTTCGATTGCTTTTGTGAGGGGCGCTAGCAATCCATAGGCATTTCCTGACATGTCTCTTCGGCCTAAGAGCACAACGTAGTTGATGCTTGGCGTCTGAGTGCCCGAAAGCTGCTCGGTTATGGGCTTTTGGAGCTTGGTGAGCATGCCTGCAACCGCGGTTTTGCGGTCGTTGACGGATTGCACCGAGGTGATGAACTCAATCAGATTCGACGAGGTGTCTTGTGGGAAACCGCTGAAACGGATACCGGCGAGCTTGGCTCCGTCGAAGTCGACATTCAACGCACCGAGCTCCTTGGCAAGGGACTCGGGGAACTTGCGTTCCTTGACGAGGCTAATGCGGCCGTCCTCAACCTTGTCGGCAATGGTTTTGAGTGTGTCGTGCGCCTTGGTGACATCGGCGGCGAGGATTCTCGCTCCGTTCACTGATTGTTGCCGAGCCCCGCGTGTCTCAACGGCCGAACCCGCGACATAGCCCACCGCTCCGAAAACAAACGCAGCGACGAGACCGACAACGAGTCCTTGCTTGCGAGCGCCGATGCGTGCCTTGTGCACGGCCGTTTCATCGACCTCGATGCGTTGAGCACGAGGAGGCGCAATCGCCGGCGAAGACATGCGAAACGGGTTCGTGACAGCCATTGCCAGCGGGTTCGAAGCATCAATCGGCACACCCGACGGGCCAAATGACGGCGGCGGGCCGATCGGAGCGCCTGGCGGCGGCACAGCCACGACGGGCGTGCGAGGAGCCGCCGACGACGCAGGCCGCGATATAGCGCCGGCACCACCGGGCGAGCTCGTAGGAGCCCCCGTTCCCGGGATGGGAGTTGGCACCGACACATTTTGGGCTCCACCTTTTCCAAGGCGTGCTTTGAGATCGATTTTTGGCTTCTTTTCTTCGGCCATCGAATCCCTCGATGCGGAGGCAGTTCGCGGGGGTTTGGGAGAAGGCTTTCGGTCGAGACTACTACCGCGGGAGCGAAGTGCGCGTCACGTTATTGCACGCCCAGCATATAGAACATCCGATGCGGCTGCGTCGATCTGCTGCGACATCCCGAAGTGTAGAATGCATCGCGTTCGGGCAAATACCTGGCGTTCCTGGCGCGCCGCCAGCAAGCGCACACAGACACACACTCGCCACAAACCTGACGCCATCATGCGCGGGCGGTATTGTCGGCGTGTGGATCTTCACGGGTGGATCGATGCCTACCTCGATCACCTGCGCGTGGAGCGCGCATTAGCGAACAACACCCTCGAGGCCTATGCACGAGATCTCGGCGAGCTCGCTCGTCTCGCTGACGAGGTGTCCATCAGCGACGTGCGGCTCATCGATCACGGCCGCGTGCTCGACTACGTCGCGACCGGCTACAAGCAAGGGAAATCGGCAAGATCGAGCGCGCGACAACTCTCGGCACTTCGAGGGTTTTTCAAATTCCTCGTGCGCGAAGGAGCCATCGACGCCAACCCCACCGAGCTCGTCGACAGGCCCAAGCTCGCACGCCGGCTACCGCGTGTTCTGTCACACGAGGAGGTTCTACGGCTGCTCGCCGCTCCCCGGTTGGACACGGCGCGCGGTGTCCGCGACAGCGCAATGATCCATCTCATGTACGCGTCGGGGTTGCGCGTTTCCGAGCTTTGCGCGCTCAAGTTGGGCGACTTGGACCGCAAAGTCGGCACCGTGGCGCCCCTTGGCAAAGGCAAAAAGCGCCGGATCGTGCCAGTTGGCCAAGCCGCCCTCGAACGGCTCGATCTTTACATCGACCAAGTGCGAACGAACGCGTCGAGCCAATCGTCAAGCCCATACCTTTTCGTGTCACCACGCGGCACGCGCTTCACGCGACAAGGTTTCTGGAAGCTTCTCAAAGCGTATGCCCGCAAAAGTGGGATCCTTTCGCCCATCTCGCCGCACAAACTCCGGCACTCGTTTGCAACCCATCTTCTTCGCGGCGGCGCCGATCTCCGCGCCGTGCAAGTCATGCTCGGCCACGCAGACCTTGGTACGACCGAGATCTACACGCGCGTCGCTCATGATCATGTGCGAACCGCCTACGACCGCGCGCACCCGCGAGCGTGACACGAATGTACCAAAACGTAACACAAAAAACCTTCTCTGTGATCGAGCCACCTACGGTCGAGACACCTCTCGTCGTTGAAATCCCCCATGCCGGGATCGCCATTGACGCGCCTTCCCTCGCCTACCTCGCGGCGCCAGCATGCGCCATTGGTCGCGACGCAGACCTTTATGTGGACGAACTCTACGCCAACGCTCCATCGTGCGGCGCGACCCTCATCGTTGCTCACATTTCTCGCTACGTCGTGGATTTGAACCGGGGAGAGAGAGACATCGACAGCGATGCTGTGGAAGGTGCAACTGGCGGTCGACGTGCGACCCGTGGCGTGGTTTGGCGTTTGACGAGCGAAGGCGCGCGGGCACTCGAACGGCCGCTGCCAGGAGCCGAGCTCGAGCGGCGCCTTCAAACGCATTACCGCCCCTACCACGCTGCGCTCGCGCAGACTATCGAGCGAAAGCGAAGGAAATTCGGCTTCGCACTCGTGCTTGCCGCCCATTCCATGCCGAGCATGAGCCGCGACGGGCAGATGCCACGCGCGGATCTCGTGCCTGGAACGCGCGGCGGAACGAGCGCAGCACGAAGCTTCATCGACACCCTTGATGTCCGTGCGCGCGCATCAGGCCTTTCCGTGACACACGACGATCCTTACCAAGGCGGCTACACAACGTTGTTTTACGGGCAGCCGAATCTTCATGTGCACGTGATTCAGCTGGAGCTCGCCCGCCGTCTTTATATGGACGAAACCATGCTGGTGAAAAATGATCGTTTCGATCGCACGCGTGAGTTCTGCACCGATCTGGTCTCGGTTCTAGGGCGAACGATCCCGAAGCGCTCTTGACAGCACTTGACACACGCGGGGATTGGAGGCACCTTGCGCCGCTCCGTTCCGAAAGACCATACGTTATGGCGAAAAGCGACATTACCGGCAGGCGCAAGCTCAAGGCGCAGAACGTTTCCCACTCGAACATCAAAACGAAACGCTGGCAGAACATCAACATTCAGCGGCGGCGCGTATGGGTGCCCGAGCTTGGTCGCTTCGTGTCGCTCATGCTAACCACACGCGACATCCGCACGATCGACAAAATCGGCGTCGTGAAGTACGCCAAGCGTCACGGCGTTTCGCTGTAGAGGCGGGTTCACGGCGGGGCAGGCACGGGGGCCTGCCCCTACACGCAACCGCCGCCAGAACACGTATCGAAAACGCAAATCCGTAGGGGCGGCCCCCTGTGGCCGCCCTTTACATCGCGCCTCTACATCATGCGCCAGTCGACGGCCGCGACTTCGCGCGGCGAGATTTTGTATTCAACGGTGAGACGCGAACCAACGGCTTCGCCGCCAATTTGAAGTGGTAGCGGGCGCGAAAAGGTCATTCGCACTTCGGTGGCAAACCAATCGGTCATGCCCTCGAGCGGGTGCTCACCGCGCCAAAGCTTTGGGATATCAAAGATCGCATCTTTGACTTTGCGATCGTACACGCGCACATTGATGAAACCGAGCAAACGTTCTGCAAAGGGATAGATGCGACAGCCGTAACCGTACTCCGGGCAGGTTGCGGCACCTGCAGCACTTGCGATGCCGTCGTAAAGAACTGTGCCGCGCCTGACGCCTTCCATGCGCACAAGTTTTCCGCTTGGGGTGATGGTGTAAACGTCGGAGCCGAGGTTTTCGACGATTACGTGGGGGCGGCCGCGTATCAGTGTTTTCGGCGCTGTTCGAAGCGCCACAGCCAAAAGATAGCCCCAAACGCTTTTGGCAAGGCGGCTCGACGGCGAGGCACTAACCTGCTGACGAAAATCGTCCAGAATCTGAGCGTCCCATCCACAGCCGGCAAAGAACGTGGATACACCACCCGATTCAAGCAGCGCATAACGCTTGGTTGGCAAAGGGCCGCTCGTGCGGGCAAGAGCGCGGACACACTTGTCGAGCGAGCGAGCGCCGAGCGCATGCGCCCACGCGTTGCCGGTGCCGAGTGGAAGCGCACCAACCGTTGGCAACGGTTCCCCCTTCGGGATCACACGATCGAGTGCGTTGAGCAGTGCCACTGCGCTGCCATCACCACCTGCCGATAGAATGCCTCGCGGCGTGCGAATCGAGCGCAGCCAGCCGTCAATTTCCTGGGTGGTGCGGGTAAGGCGGACGCTTGCGCCAGGCAAGGCACGTGCAATTTGCACTGCAATGCGCCGACCGCCACGTTTGGCGTTGGCGTTGACGAGGATGTAAATGCCTTGGCCTGCTTCGGTCATTGATCAAAGTTCGCAGAGTTACATCGCGGACGCGATCGATTTTCGAACTTCGGAAAGCAGGGCGCTGCGGGCGCCTTGCGCGTCGAGCCCCGCGAAAGTTGCGGTTTCAACCATGGGGTGAATGAAGACGTCGACAGCAACGCCGGCGGTCGAAAGAAGACTTTTGGCGGGCAGCGCGTTGCGAGTGCCCTTGATGGTGATGGGAAGAATTGACACGCCAAGGTCGACTGCCAGAGCGAACCCGCCTTTCTTGAAAGGCAAGAGCTCGCCGGTGGGGCTGCGTGTACCTTCGGGTGCAATCCAAATGGATGTGCCCCGGGCGAGCTCGGTTTTCGCTTGGGCAAGGCCTTCAATGGCGCGCCGGTGGTCTTGGCGATCGACCTCAATCATCCCGGCTTCGCGCATGGCGCGCCCCAGGATTGGCATCGCGAAAAGCTCCTTTTTCGCAACCATGCGCATGTGGCCGCCGAGTACGTAGTAGAGGATCGGCACGTCGTAGTGCGAAGCATGGTTGCTCATGATCACACAAGCCTTCGCAGAACCTTCGCGCGGGATGTTTTCGCGGCCATGCACTTGCACGGTCATTTTGTTGTTCGCGACGACGCGAGCGGCAAACGACTCGATACGGGCGTCACAAGCGTTACGGGCGTCTCGACCGCGAGCGGCGTCGATCACAGTGGCGGCTGAAATGGCCAAAAGCTCGTAGGCGTTGCGGAGCGAGAGAAAAAGCGACCTATTTAAAGATGGCATTGTCTTCGTTCCGCATGGTTCCCACAGGCAGATCCACACACACACTACCCTGCCATAATTCCATAATTTGGGGGTTCGCGTCTCGTGCATTGACCTATGGCGGCGCCCACTTGCGTTGAGCCCGAAATTCCGTGGCTCACGCTCCGCTTCTTTCGAGAGCCACGGCCTTCGGGCTCAACGAAGCGCGACGTGTGCGCATCGCCATTGGACTTTTAAA
>Ga0123357_10000278_pt1 | contig 48976 bp, 51 predicted proteins | sample TergutEmb28metaG_FD_89873 | JGI IMG/M metagenome (GOLD analysis project Ga0123357, IMG submission 89873) | Embiratermes neotenicus P4 segment gut microbial communities from Petit-Saut dam, French Guiana - Emb289 P4 | ecosystem: Host-associated > Arthropoda: Insects > Digestive system > Gut ...
AAATCATTCGCATCATGAATACGCAAAAGGCGGTTACCACCGTTTCGCAAAACCGTTATGACGAGGTCATTATATCGCACAGGTGTAGCGAGCCTACTGCGAAAGTCAATGCTATTTATCGTCATCTCAAATATAAAACCAAACCTTACACAAATCGAAAATTTGTAGTACACAAATCCGAATTTCAAAAATTGGATGCCGTTGATTTATACCTTTTTCCGACTTGATGAACTGCAATGTGGGTTAAGTCAAAATTATTTGTATCCATTTTTAATTCCCTGATACGTGTCGGGCACAACCTCTAAATTGTTAAATTATTGTTAATTACACATATTTAGAGTTGCGCTTAGCGGTCTTATTTTAACGGACTTGTCCGCCTTTACGCTGTCAACTGTCGGCAAAAATCGGACAAAGAGCAAAGCTGTCAAATTGAGCAAAGTCAAAGTCCCTCGAAAATTTTTGCGTACCGCTTGCACACAACGTTAAATATGCGTATGTTTTCCCTGAATTACTTCCTTTGAATTTTCACGAAAAAAGCTTCATTTTTTACATTCGATCAGGGACTTCAATCCCCAGCAAAGCAAATGAAGTTTTGATTACTTCTCCTATGTTCTTGGAAAGTATTAATCGAAATTTTTTCAAGTCCTCATTTTCTTCCCTCAAAATAGAATAATCATGATAGAACTGATTATATTCTTTCACTAAATCGTATACATAATTGGCTATCAAAGCCGGACTGTATGCTTCTGCCGCTTCTTTTACAATGGATTTAAAGAGATCGAGCATTTGGATCAAATCTTCTTCTTTTTCACTGATTATGATAGAAGCGCTCAAATTTTCAGGCAATATTATTCCCTGTTCATGAGCTTTACGCAACACAGATTGAATCCGGGCATAAGTATATTGAATAAACGGCCCCGTATTTCCATTGAAATCAATAGATTCTTGCGGATTGAAAGTCATGTTCTTACGCGGGTCTACTTTCAAAATAAAATATTTCAATGCGCCTAAACCTACGATTTCAGAAACTTTATTGGCTTCATCTTCCGAATATCCATCTAATTTTCCTAATTCCTTGGAAGTTTCTTTCGCCGTAGCAATCATTTCATCAATCAAATCGTCGGCATCAACCACTGTTCCTTCACGCGATTTCATTTTTCCTTCAGGCAGTTCGACCATTCCATAAGAGAAATGCGTTAAACCTTTTCCGAACTCAAAGCCCAATTTATCTAATAATAAAGATAATACTTGAAAATGGTAATTCTGCTCATTACCAACCACATACACCATTTTATCAATCGGATAATCGTCGAAACGCAACTTAGCGGTTCCAATATCCTGGGTCATATATACGGAAGTACCGTCGGCACGTAAAAGTAATTTATTGTCAAGACCGTCGGCAGTTAAATCAGCCCAAACAGAACCATCTTCCTGCTTATAAAAAACCCCTTTGGAAAGGCCTTCCAATACTTGCTCTTTTCCTTCCAAATAAGTTTCCGATTCATAATATATTTTATCAAAATCAACGCCAAGACGTTTGTATGTTTCATCAAATCCGGCATATACCCAACTGTTCATTTTCTCCCAAAGGGCGACAGTTTCCATATCGCCGGCTTCCCATTTTCGAAGCATTTCACGGGCTTCGGCCATAAGCGCCGATTTTGTTTCAGCCTCTTCTTTAGAGAATCCTTGTGCTTGCAATTCGCTCAATTCTTTTTTATATTCCTTATCAAAAAGCACATAAAAATTACCAATTAAATGATCTCCTTTTTGACCTGTTAATTCGGGAGTTGCTCCGTTTCCCCATTTTTGCCAGGCTAACATGGATTTGCAAATGTGAATCCCTCTATCGTTTACAATATTAGTTTTTACGACTTTATATCCGTTGGCTTTCATGATTTCAGCCAAGCTGTAACCCAGCAGATTATTACGTATATGTCCCAGATGTAAGGGTTTATTGGTGTTTGGAGACGAATATTCAATCATCGCCAATTGAGAATCTTTATTTGGAGGAGTTAATCCGAAATTTTCATCTGCATTAATCCTGTTTAGCATATCGATCCAATATACAGGAGCAATTACCAAGTTCAGAAAACCTTTGATGACGTTAAATTCTGCAATAGCAGGTTCATTCTTCTGCAAATATTCTCCGATTTCCTGCGCTGTTTGTTCGGGATTTTTCTTGGAGATTTTTAGAAAAGGGAATACAACCAGCGTCAAATGGCCTTTGAATTCTTTTTTTGTTTTTTGCAGCTGAACTTGCTCTTTCTCTACGGGCTGACCATAGAGATTTTCCATTGCTTTTTGAACTGAAACTTGAATGTTCATATATTTTTTATTAATTTTTTATATTTAGAAGCCACTTCCAAATCGGAACTACTTCTATTTGGACAGCATCTTCTACAATTATTTCTCCATCATCTTTAGTTATTATCAGAAGTTTGGTTATCTGCCATTGTTTTGAAACTTGCAACAGGGCATTCACTTCGCGTTTACGAGTATCGGTGTCGCTGAGCGAATAACACGCTTGGATTGCCATTTGCTGCTCCGGTAAGAAGAAATCAACCTCTACATTTTTGTTGTAAAAAAACAATTCATCGCCGTATCTTTTCCTTAATTCTATGGCTACAAGATTTTCCAACAAAGCCGTTTCTCCATCAAATAAGAAAAGATTGAGAATGCCGTTGTCTGCAAAATAATATTTTCTATTGCTTTCTCTGTCAGCAAGTTTTGCAATATAATTCGGCAAAGAAAACACTAACCAAGTTTCTGTCAAATGCTCTACATATTCAATAATAGTTGATTTTCCGATTTTTATTCCAACAGTTGAAACTATATTTGCCATACGACTGTATGAAATCGGCTGACGAACGCTTTCAGCTAATTTCTTTACCAATATCTTCATTGCAAAACTGTTTCGTATGTCGTATCGAGCAATTAAATCGCCAAAAAATATTTTTTGATACAAACTGTTCAACCATTGATGTTTCTCATTAAAAAACAACAATTCGGGTAAGCCACCATAATAAAAATATTCCTCAAACGCCTTTATAATTGCTATTCGCTCGTTTCCATACTGCCAATTTTCAGACAGTTCAATACCCTTTTTTTCTACATATTCTCTAAACGACAAAGGGTAAACTTCTTTTATCAAATACCTTCCGCCCAAAGTAGTAGCAATTTCACCGCTCAGCATTTTGGCATTGCTGCCTGAAATATAAACTCGATATTTTGAATCTGCTAAGCGGCGGGCAAATTTTTCCCATTTGTCTATCAGTTGAATTTCGTCTAAAAACAAAATGGGCTTATAGTCAAACATTTCGCTATAACAGTCGAGGATTAGAGATAAATCGGAAGTTGTCAGCTCGGCAAGTCGTTCTTCTTCAAAATTTATGTATAAAATCTGCTGTTGGGGAATGCCACTAAGTATAAGTTGCTGAATTTGTTGAAATAGCATATAGGTTTTTCCAACACGTCGCAAACCTACAAACACATAATTGCCGTATTCTTCCAAAAATATGGGACGAGGTGAAACCTCCACTTTCGCCGCATAATCTTGAAAATACTTGATTATATCTTTAATTTTATCCTTATCCACCATAAACCGTCTTATTTACAAGACAAAAGTAATATATTTTTGTCTTGTGTGAAAGACGGACTAAGATTTTTTTTCGGCGCTATTTTTTTAACGTAATATGTCAGACAACTCCAACAAAATTATTGTAACATTTTGTAATTCGGAATAACATTTGTAAGTTTGCTCTATGGAAAATATCAAAGAATATATTCAACAGTTAAGAGCCGAAATCGACCGGCATAATTATAATTATTATGTATTGTCTTCTCCTGAAATCAGTGATTTTGAATTCGACCAAAAGCTGAAAGAATTGCAGGAGCTGGAAGCAAAACACCCCGAATTCTTTGACCCGAATTCCCCTACTCAACGTGTAGGCAGCGACATCAACAAAAATTTCGAACAAGTCGAGCATCAATATCCGATGCTTTCATTGGCAAACACTTACTCGGAAGAAGAAATACGTGATTTTTACAACCGGGTACAAAAAGCATTGAATGAACCTTTTGAAATTGTATGTGAACTCAAATACGATGGCACATCTATTTCTTTGGTTTATGAAAAAGGAGAACTCACGCAAGCCATCACGCGTGGAGACGGAACTAAAGGAGATGACGTTACTGCTAATGTTAGAACAATCCACAGTATTCCTTTGAAATTAAGAGGTAGTGATTATCCGGAAACATTCGAAATTCGTGGAGAAATATTAATGCCCTGGAATGTTTTTGACGCTTTGAATAAAGAAAGGGAAGAACAGGAAGAATCTCTTTTCGCCAATCCTCGTAATGCAGCTTCAGGCACTTTAAAACTGCAAAATTCCACTATTGTCGCCACTCGTAAGTTAGACTCTTACCTATATTATTTATTGGGAGAGAGCCTGCCGGAAGACGGACATTATGAAAATCTGCAAAGAGCCAAATCCTGGGGATTCAAAGTTTCCGACGCAACCCGAAAATATAATACTTTAGATGAAGTTTTCAATTTCATCAAATATTGGGATGTTGAAAGAAAAAATCTACCAGTGGCAACTGATGGCATCGTTTTAAAAGTCAATTCTCTCCGGCAACAAAAAAATCTCGGTTTCACGTCAAAAGTTCCCAGATGGGCTGTTGCATATAAATTTCAAGCCGAAAAAGCGCTTACAAAATTACTATCGGTCTCATTCCAGGTAGGTAGAACCGGAGCCGTTACCCCTGTGGCTAATCTTGAACCGGTACAGCTTTCAGGGACAATAGTTAAGCGGGCATCTTTGCATAACGCCGATATAATTGATTCGCTCGATTTACATTATAACGACATGGTTTATGTAGAAAAAGGAGGAGAAATTATTCCTAAAATTGTCGGGGTCGACAAGAGTGCACGGTTTCTTATCGGAGATAAAGTCGGGTTTATAAAAAACTGCCCCGAATGTGGAACGCCATTAATCAGGTATGAAGGAGAAGCAGCTTTCTATTGTCCGAATGAAACAGGATGCGAACCCCAGATAAAAGGGAAAATAGAACATTTCGTCAGCCGGAGAGCCATGGACATCCACGCAGGAGCTGAAACCATTGAGCATTTCTACAAAGCAGGATTAATCCGCAACACAGCCGATTTATATACTGTGAAAATAGAAAATATTATAAGCTTGGAACGTTGGGGGGAAAAAAGCGCACGTAATTATATGGAAAGCCTGCGTCAATCAAAAAATGTACCTTTCGAACGGGTTTTATTTGCACTTGGAATTAGGTTTGTCGGCGAAACCGTGGCTAAACGCTTGGCGTATGCCTTTCACGATATTGATACGCTCGCGCATGCCACCCTTGAAGATTTGACCAGCGTAGATGAAATCGGAGAACGCATTGCACAAAGTGTTATCTGCTATTTTAATGACGAAAAAAACATTGATTTAATTCAGAAATTAAAAAATTCCGGAGTACAATTTAAAATTGATGAAAAAATATTGGCAGAAAAAACAACTAAATTAGCTGATTTGACGTTTGTAATAAGTGGAACATTCTCCAAACACTCGCGTGACGAGTACAAGGCATTAATAGAACAAAACGGCGGTAAAAACACGGGTTCTGTTTCTGCAAAAACAAATTATATTTTGGCCGGAGAAAATATGGGACCGGCAAAATTAGAAAAAGCTCAAAAATTAGGAGTGAAAATTATTAATGAAGATGAATTTTTAGAACTAATAAAAAACCCCTAAATCCCCTAAAGGGGACTTGGAGCGTAAAAGACCATAGTTCTTTTCGATTTATTTAGAAGCTGAAGTCCCCTTTAGGGGATTTAGGGGTAAAACAATAATATTATGTTTGATTTTTTCAAAAAGCGTAAATTAAAATCGTTACTTAAGAAAAACAATCGCAGGCATGCTTTTCTTGACTTGGATAATATACATTCAATACTTATCCTTTTTGAAACTTCCGGTTATGAAGTTGTAGACTCCTTTGTGGAAACGCTTCAAGGGATGGGAAAGTCCGTTAAAGGATATGCTTTCAGAGTAAAAGACGACGTTTACGATTATTCTGAAACAAACTATAGCATTATCAGTCCAAAAGAAAATTCCGACAAATCGGGAAAGCCTTCCGATGAATTGTTGGAACAGTTAAAATCTACGCATTACGCCGCAGCCATTGATTTGACCATCAAGGAAAATTTTTCATTGGAGTATATTTTAGCCGTTGCCAATGTAACAATGACAATCGGGTTGAAAAAGAACAAGCTGCCATTTTATGATTTGTCGATATCAAAACTCCCTAAAGAAAATCCGGTAGAAGAACTGATAAAATCGATTTTATATTATCTGAAAACTATTAAAGGAAAAGAAACAACATTATTTTAGGTACACGGTGCACGGTACAGGGTACACGGTTTAATTCGTGCACCGTGCACCGCGTACCCAATATTAACATGAATTCGACAATTTCTACATATAACAAGGTAAAGAAAGGATTGCTACCTCTCTCAATGCTCTATGGTGGGGTTGTATGGATCAGGAATAAACTTTTTGACTGGAAAATACTTCCAAGTGAAGAATTTCCGGTTCCGGTTATTTGTGTTGGAAATATCACGGTAGGCGGTACCGGAAAAACGCCTCATGTCGAATATTTAATTCAATTATTGGAACAAAAATATAAGATTGCCGTATTAAGCAGAGGCTACAAAAGAAAAACATCAGGATTCATATTAGCGGATGAGAAAGCAACAGACCAAACGATTGGAGACGAACCGCTGCAAATCCTGAAAAAATTTCCGGAAACTATTGTGGCTGTAGATGGTAATCGGAAAAGAGGAATCAAAAATTTATTGAATCTTCCGGATAAAAAACCCGACATTATTTTATTAGATGATGCTTTTCAGCACCGATATGTAAAACCATCCTGTTCCATTTTATTAACCGACAGCCACCGGCTCATTTATGAAGATGCGTTGTTACCTGCCGGAAGGCTCAGGGAATCTTGTGCCGGTAAAAACAGAGCTAATATGGTGATTGTAACAAAATGTCCTCCGGATCTAAAGCCGATTGATTACCGGGTGATTTCAAAACATTTAAACTTATTTCCCTATCAGGATTTGTTCTTTACCTCATTCAAATATGGAAATTTAACCCCTTGTTTTGAAACCGGACAATCGAACATGAAGTCTTTAGCAGACATCAAAACAAATAAATGTTCGGTTTTATTAGTTGCCGGAATTGCTAACCCGCAGGGACTTATTTCAGAATTGAAAATGTATACGCCTCATCTGGAAACTATTATATTTCCCGACCATCATACATTTTCTAAAAATGATATTGAAAAAATCGAATCAAAGTTTGAACAAATGCACCATACCCCCCGCCCCCCTAAAGGGGGAGTTGAGAGCAGTGAACTTGTTCATTCTGCTGATCCAAAGTCCCCTTTAGGGGATATAGGGGTAATTATAATCACAACAGAAAAAGATTATATCCGGCTATCCGGCTGCGAATATATTACACAAAACGTAAAAAAAGCTTTGTATTATTTACCGGTTAAAGTCGTTTTTCCAAAAAATAAAGAAAATTTATTCACTCAAAAAATATATGATCATGTTAGAAAATTTAAAAGAAACAGTGAAATGGCTCAAGCCACAAATTCCGCAAGACACTAAAATTTGTATTATTTTAGGAACAGGGTTAGGAGAATTAGCAAATAGTATTGAAGAAAAAAAAGAAATTCCTTATGAAACAATTCCTCATTTCCCGGTTTCCACAGTAGAAGGACACAGTGGAAAGCTACTCATAGGAAAACTTGGCGGAAAGCCGGTTATTGCCATGCAAGGCCGCTTTCATTATTACGAAGGATATAATATGCAAGAAGTAACATTTCCGGTTCGTGTAATGCAGTTTTTGGGAATTACTCATTTGTTCGTTTCCAATGCTGCCGGAGGAATGAACAGTAGCTTTGATATAGGCGACATCATGTTGATTGAAGACCATATCAATTTATTTCCCGAACATCCTTTAAGAGGAAAAAACCTGCCTGAATTCGGTACGCGATTTCCCGATATGAGCGAAGCATATTCCAAAGAGTTGAGAACATTAGCAACCGAAGTTGCCCGGAAAAATAATATCAAATTGCAACACGGCGTATATGTCGGCACGCAAGGCCCTACTTTTGAAACTCCGGCCGAATATTTTTATTTCAAAGTTATCGGAGGCGATGCCGTAGGAATGAGTACAGTTCCCGAGGTAATCGTAGCTCACCACGGAGGGCTCAAGGTGCTGGCTTTCTCAATCATTACCGATTTAGGCATACTCGGCCGTATCGTAGAAGTTTCGCACGAAGAAGTACAGGAAGCCGCAAAAATAGCCCAGCCTAAAATGGCTTTTATAATGAAAGAAGTGATTAAATTAATTAAAAATTAAAAATTAAAAATTAAAAATTGAGAATGAAAACACATTACTCCTCATTCTCAATTCTCAATTGAATTATGGATATTGCAAGTTTAGGTGAATTCGGATTAATTCGCCGGCTCACGGAAAATATATCATTAAAGAACAAAAGTAGTATAAAGGGTGTAGGCGATGATGCTGCCGTATTAAATTATGGCAAAAAGGAAATATTGGTTACCACCGATCTGCTTTTGGAAGGTATTCATTTCGATCTCACTTATGTGCCTTTAAAACATTTAGGATATAAATCGGCTGTGGTCAATTTTTCCGATATTTACGCAATGAATGGAACACCCAAGCAGATTACGGTCTCTTTGGGTGTTTCCAACCGTTTTTCCGTAGAAGATATGGAAGATTTTTACGAAGGATTGCGATTAGCTTGTAATATTTACGGAGTTGATGTTGTTGGCGGCGATACATCTGCTTCTCTCACAGGACTTTGTATCAGTATCACTTGTATCGGTGAAGCCGAAAAAGACAAAATTACTTACAGAAGCGGCGCTAAAGAAAATGATTTAATTTGTGTTTCGGGCGATTTAGGCGCTGCATACATGGGTCTGCAACTTCTCGAAAGAGAGAAAGCTGTTTTTAAGGGAGAAGCCGATTTTGAGCCTGACTTCGCTGGAAAGGAATATCTTCTGGAACGTCAGCTTAAGCCTGAGGCGCGGAAAGATATGGTACAGTTTTTGTCTGAGAAAAATATAGTTCCGACTTCAATGATAGATATTTCCGACGGACTTTCTTCCGAATTGTTACATATTTGCCACGAAAGTAAAGTTGGCTGTAGGATATATGAAGAACGAATTCCTATCGACTATCAGACAGCATTCATGGCGGAGAAGTTCAACATGAATGTCTCAACTGTAGCTTTGAATGGAGGAGAAGATTACGAATTGCTATTTACGGTTCCACTTTCCTTCCATGAAAAAATTAACGAAATAACCGGTATAACCATCATCGGGCATATTTGTGCACAATCTCTTGGAGCGGTTTTAATCACCCGCGACAATACCGAAATTACATTACAAGCCCAAGGATGGAATTCAATGAATTGAATATGATGAAAAAATTATTGATAGTTTGCTTTCTGTTTGCTTTGCATACTGCTTGCGAAAAAGAAGTTGTGTCTCCTATACCCAACTTTTCAGTAAGACTTACTTTAGACCTGATGGGAGCAGATCGTATATTAAATGGGCCGTCCTCATTTATGGTGTATACAAAGCCAAGAATAGCAACCGAAGAAGGCAATTTAGGTTTTGGCGGCATATTGGTTATCAATGGAATAGGAGAGGGACTAATTAATTTATGTGCTTATGATTTGGCATGTCCGAATGAAGTCCGGCGCGACATAAGAATCGTACCGCAAAGTTCGGGATTGCAAGCAATATGTCCCGAATGTCATGCTGTATTCAACATTGCAACCGGCGGAGCGCCCGAATCCGGTTCAAAGTACTGGCTTAAACGGTATAACGTTATTCAAACAAGCGATACACGATATTTAGTAACAAATTAAATGAGGGAAGTATTTTATTCGAGACGTAAAGGTAAGGAAAAAGTTTGAGGAAGAATTGTTCTTTTCCAAGTCGGTTTGAAAGGAATTTCTTTAGGAAAGAGATTTTCTGTTTTTTCTTCGTTACCGGAATCTTCAAAACAATCTATGTTGTATTTATTGAATAATTCTCTGGTATTTTTAGCAAAAATCATCATTTTGTTGTAAGAAGTTGAAGAAATGGAATCTTTCATGTTCTCAAAACGACTGACAGGCAATAAGGTGAAATCTATTTTTCCTTCATTTCTTTGCCTGTCTACATATATTAATTGATAAGAACAGGATTTGATTTTTGTTCTGAAATCTTTTTTTGAGACAACAACTTTAATCATTTGTCCTCCGTCGGTATTTTCTTTACTCATTCCGGAAACAAAATTTCCTAACGAATAAACAATTACGTTGGTTATTTCTCCTTTATCATTTTTCACAACTTGCGTTGGTTGAACAACATGCGGATGCGAACCGATGACCAAATCAGCCCCTTCCCTGACCATCAGGTTAGCCAGTCGTTCCTGCTCCTTATTTTGAATCAATTGATATTCATCTCCCCAATGTATCGCAACAATAACCAAATCGGCGCTCAGGAATCCTCTGACATTCTCGATGTCTTTTTTTATTTGGGTAGTATCAATATAATTAACCATATTCGGTGACGAAACTTTGAATCCGTTTGTTCCATAAGTATAATTCAGAAAAGCCATACGGATATTATTCTTTGTCAACATCATCGGATAACTTTTCATCTTTTCATCAATGTTTTTGTAAGTTCCTAAATGTCTGACTTCTAAAGAATCCAACGTATCGATAGTTCGTTCCAATCCTTTCTTTCCCTTGTCTAAACAGTGATTGTTGGCAGTCAGGAAAACATCGAAACCGGCATCTTTCAACGCCACGGCATATTCGTCCGGTGCGCTGAACGTCGGATATCCGGTATACGGCTTTCCACCTAACGTTACTTCTAAATTGACAATTGCAACATCGGCTTCGGAAATATCATTTTTAAGATATTTAAAGTATGAAGAATAATCGTAAACGCCTTTGCGATAAGCGTTATCAATTTGAGATTGATGTTGCATGGCATCGCCGGCAAAAAGGAGAGTCAATTCTTGTGAATGGAGAATGAGGAATGAAGAATGAAGAATTAGTAATATTAACAAAATCTTGATATTATGGAAATTATTTTTCATACCTATTCTTCATTCTTCATTAATTCAATATATTGCTTTTTTCCCTGCCAGCAAAGTGTTCTTCATTAACGAGATAATCGTCATGGGACCAACACCACCGGGAACCGGGGTAATATAAGAACATTTGGGTGCGACTTCGTCAAACTTCACATCGCCGGTGAGTTTGAAGCCCGATTTGGTTTTGTCGGAAGGAATGCGAGTTGTTCCTACATCAATTACGACAGCTCCATCTTTGACCATATCGGCTGTAACAAATTCAGGAGAACCTAAGGCTGCAATAATAATATCGCCCTGTAAACAAATTTCTTTGATATTTTTAGTACGGCTATGACAAACCGTTACGGTAGAATCTCCCGGATAAGCCTTTTGCATCATCAGGGAAGCCATCGGTTTTCCTACAATATTACTACGTCCGAGCACAACACAATGTTTTCCGGAAGTTTCGATATTGTATCTTTTCAATAATTCGAGAATACCGGCCGGCGTTGCCGAAACAAAGCAAGGCAAACCGATAGACATGCGTCCCACATTAATCGGGTGAAATCCGTCGACATCTTTCCTGTAGTCGATGGTTTCAATTACTTTTTGTTCCGAGATATGTTTAGGTAAAGGCAACTGGACAATAAATCCGTCGATATCAGGGTTGTTGTTCAGTTCAATAACTTTTTTGAGCAATACTTCTTCTGTTACATCGTCTTCATAACGGATTAAAGAGGATTTGAAGCCAATTTCTTCACATGTACGCACCTTGCTTGCAACGTATGTTTCGCTGCCGCCATCATGACCGACTAAAATCGCTGCTAAATGAGGCGTTTTTCCTCCCGCAGCTTTGATTTGTTTGACCTCTTCTGCTATTTCAAGTTTGATTTGAGCAGCAATTGCTCTTCCGTCGATTAATAACATGTCATTTACGATTTACGATTTTAGATTTACGATTTTAGATTTACAATTTACGAAAGATTGTGCATTAAATCTAAAATCTAAAATCTAAAATCTAAAATCGTAAATAAAATTATCTTCTTTTCGGCATCACTCCTTTTCCGGGAAGTTTGGCCGTAGTCATCATTTTCATCATTTTGCGTGTTTCATCAAATTGTTTGAGTAATTTATTTACTTCCACAACTGAAGTTCCGCTACCTTTTGCAACCCTGGCACGACGTGAACCGTTAAGAATACCCGGATTTGTTCTTTCTACCGGGGTCATCGAATGAATAATCGCTTCAATATTTTTGAAAGCATTATCATCAATGTCGATGTCTTTTATTGCTTTTCCCACGCCGGGAATCATGGAAGCCAAGTCTTTCAGATTACCCATTTTCTTGATTTGATGAATCTGGGAAAGAAAATCATTGAAATCAAATTGGTTCTTGGCGATTTTCCTTTGCAGGCGACGGGCTTCTTCTTCATCATATTGTTCTTGAGCTTTCTCTACCAACGAAACAATATCTCCCATTCCCAAAATACGGTCGGCCATACGGGTCGGATGAAACGGGTCGATAGCATCCATTTTCTCGCCGGTTCCTACAAACTTAATAGGTTTATCGACAACGGAACGAATAGAAAGCGCAGCTCCGCCACGAGTATCGCCGTCTAATTTGGTAAGTACAACCCCGTCGAAGTTCAGGCGATCGTTGAACTCTTTGGCCGTATTCACAGCATCCTGTCCGGTCATGGAATCCACCACGAACAAGATTTCCTCCGGATTGACTGCATTTTTGATAGCAGCAATCTCCTTCATCATTTCTTCGTCTACCGCCAAACGTCCGGCAGTATCTATGATAACGAGGTCGCAAGCATTATCTTTAGCGAATTTGATACCGTTTTTTGCAATCTGAACAGGATTTTTATTCCCGTCTTCGGTATAAACAGGAACTTCGATTTGTTCTCCGAGTACTTTCAGCTGCTCGATAGCTGCAGGACGATATACATCACAAGCAACCAACAGTGGACGTTTTCCCCGCTTACTCTTCAGCATTTTAGCTAATTTTCCGGAGAAAGTCGTTTTACCCGAACCCTGTAATCCCGACATCAAAATAACAGCCGGATTACCTTTTATATTAACATCAACAGTTTCGCCACCCATCAATAAAGCTAACTCGTCGTGAACGATTTTAACCATTAATTGGCCCGGCTTAACGGCTGTAAGCACATTTTGTCCTAAAGCTTTTTCCTTGACTGTATCGGTGAATTGTTTGGCGACTTTATAATTTACGTCGGCATCAAGCAGCGCTTTACGTACATCTTTCAATGTTTCGGCAACATTGATTTCGGTAATTTTTCCTTCTCCTTTGAGAAGCTTAAACGAGCGGTCTAATCTGTCACTTAAATTTTCAAACATTTTGATTTTTAATGATTAATACTTTGGATTGCAAAGGTACAATAAAACGGATAATTATCAAAAGTCAAAACGACTTTTATACCTCATCTACTTATTCTTCGAATAAATCTTTCAACGGAATTTCTAATCCTTTAAAGATATGTACCGGTATTTTACCCTCATATTCATAAGTGGTTCCACCGTCAAACTTACCGTTATCCTGCAATAAAAAAACCGTAATTGCATCTTGCTTCGGAAAAACAATCCAATATTCACGAACGCCGGCTTCTTCATAAAGATGGAATTTTTCATCCATATCCCGTTTGGCCGTTGACGGAGATTGCACTTCCACGACTAAATCGGGAGCGCCCAAACAACCTTTCTTGTCTATTTTAGCTGGGTTGCAAATGACACAAATATCCGGTTGCAACACCGTAAAAATCTTATTATCGGCGGTTTCTCCATTTTTAGGCAAACGCACATCGAATGGCGCATGAAAAATTTCACATTTTCCTTTTCTTTTTTTGACAAACCAACCTACCAACATCATAATATTTGATGATATCCGTGCATGAATGCTATTAGGAGCAGAAAACAAATCATACACAATCCCGTTATACAATTCACGCCGTTTGTCATCCCACCAAGTAAGATAATCAGCATAACTGTAACGCTTTTCCCTGTCTATAAACACATTAGGAGAACCGTATACTGCTGCAGGTTCGCTAACTTTGCCAACTGAAGCTTCTTTCTGTTCCTGTTCTTTCTCCTGTAATTCCAATTCTTTTTCCCGTAAAAAGTATTCTTCCAATAGTTTATTTTCCATAACACCACTACTTAAATAATTTTATATTTTGCAAATATACTAAATTATTTATATATTTCTTTATTTCTCCATTTATTTTTTCCAAATAACTAAAACAGGAAAAGGAAAATGAAAAAAGGCGAAACCGATGGGCTTCGCCTTTCCTGTTATTCTAAATCAAATACTTATTTTACCTCCCAAACTTCGCCTTTCATTAAAAAGTCTTTCAAGGTGCGGGTTGGATTTTTTGCCTGAACTTCAGCAATTTGTTTTTCAACTTCCACATCATAAACTTCGGCTTCGACATCACGGATTACGCCCAAGGCAACAGGTAAGGTTTCCCCATCCATCAATGCCAGTTTAAGATGTAATGTCGGGTCTTCAGTGTGCATATCATGAACAAGAATATTATCCAACGTATATCCGTTTTGTCCGATTGTTACAGCTTTCAGTGTGAAACCTTCCCAAACGAGACCCTTATCGTTATTTTCTCCGAAAACCATTTTTTCACCATGGCGGAGCACGATTGTTTTTTCGGCACGGAATTCTTTACTTATGACACTGTCGTAAATTCCGTCATTGAAAATCACACAATTCAATAATACTTCAATAACAGAAGTTCCTCTGTGTTTGGCCGCCGCTATCATGATATCAGGAGTATTTTTCAAGTCTACGTCAATCGCACGGGCAAAGAAGCGGCCACGCGCGCCGATAGTCAGTTCTGCCGGACGGAAAGGGTCTTCCACTGTTCCATAAGGTGATGATTTACTGATAAATCCACGGTCGGAAGTCGGAGAATATTGGCCTTTGGTTAATCCATAGATTTTATTGTTCATCAGGATTATGTTGATGTCGACATTGCGGCGAACAGCGTGGATAAAATGATTTCCTCCGATTGCCAGACAGTCTCCATCGCCGGTAGACAACCAAACCGAAAGTTCGGGATTAGCCGTTTTTACTCCGGTTGCGATAGCTGCGCCACGTCCATGAATTGTATGAAATCCGTAAGTATTCATATAATAAGGTAACCGGGAAGAACATCCGATACCTGAAATAACTGCCGTATTGTGAGGAGCAACACCTATTTCGGCCATTGCCTTATGCAAACAGTTCAATACTGCATGGTCGCCACAGCCCGGACACCAGCGAACTATCTGAGGGCTTTTAAAATCTTTCGGACTATATTGTATATCTTGTGTATCCATTATTTTTCACTTTTCTATTATTTTGGTAATTTCTTCAACTAATCTCGCTACCATAAAAGGTTGTCCTTTTACCCTGTTGAATTGGTAAGGATTAAATCCATGAATTTTCGAACGTAGAAAATTCGCAAATTGTCCGTTATTTTGTTCGATAACAATCGCTTTCTTATATTTAGAAAGAATTTCTTGAGTATTCTTTGGTAACGGATTGATAAAGCGGAAATGAGTTAAAGCTACTTTTTTTCCGGCAGCTTGTAAGTTCTCCATCGCTTCATAAAGGTGACCATAAGTACCGCCCCAACCTATCACAATCGTGTCTGCATCTTTATCTCCCAACACTTCTTGTTCGGGAATAAAATCTGTTATTTTATCTATTTTAGCCTGACGCGTATCAACCATCAACTGGTGATTAGTGGGATCGGTTGAGATTACGCTGGTAGTGAAATCTTTTTCCAACCCTCCGATGCGGTGGGTAAAACCTTCCATTCCGGGAATAGCCCAGTATCGTACTTTTGTTTCCGGATTACGTAGATAAGGTTTCCAGTTTTCCAGACCTTCACGAACATAATTAGGTTTAATTTCAGGATATTTTTCCAAATCGGGAATTTTCCAAGCCGAAGAACCGTTGGCAATGTATCCGTCGGTCAGCAAAATAACCGGCGTCATGTGTTCCAGTGCTAATTTGGATGCCCAAAAAGCAGAATCGAAACAATCGGTAGGTGAAAGAGCGGCAATTACTACAGCCGGACTTTCTCCATTTCTTCCGTAAAGCGCTTGCATCAAATCGGTTTGTTCGCTTTTAGTAGGCATACCTGTTGAAGGCCCCGAACGCTGTACATCGATCACCACCAAAGGCAATTCAGACATGACCGCTAATCCGATAGCTTCGCTTTTCAAAGCCAAACCGGGACCCGAAGTTGACGTTGCAGCCAAAGAGCCGGCAAACGAAGCGCCTATAGCCGAACAAATTCCGGCAATTTCGTCTTCCGCCTGCATCACTTTTACGCCTAATTCCTTGCGGGCGGCCAATTCCTGCATAATATCGGTAGCCGGAGTGATTGGATAACTTCCGAGGAAAAGTTGTAATCCTGCTTTTTCCGCAGCTGCAATCAAGCCGTAAGCAGTCGCCCGGTTTCCGTTAACATCAGTATAAAATCCCTTTTCGCCGGGAGTTGTTTCTATCCTGTAAGTAGATACGGTTGCATGAATATTGTGCCCATAATTAAAACCGGCATTCAAAACTCTTAAATTAGCTTCTAACACAGCAGGTTTTTTCCCAAATTTGATTTTCAGGGCATGTTCTGCAATATCGATGGGACGGTTAAACAACCAACAAATCAATCCGAGAGCAAAAATATTCCGGCTTCTCAAGGCCTGTTTGTTGTCTCCAAGGTCAGCCAAGCTATCTTTGCACATTGTTGTGATTGAAGCGGAAACTATCTGTATAGAACTGCTTAATTTCAATTCGCTGAAAGGATTTTCTGTTTGAAATAAAGCTTTTTCGAGGTCTTTTTGCGTATAAGAATCAGAATCGATAATGACAACCGAATCAGATTTAAGAAAGCCTGCATTTACTTTCAGGGCGGCCGGGTTCATCGCAACCAACACGTCGGTTTTATCTCCGGGAGTATGCACCTTTTTTGACCCCACATTCACCTGAAATCCCGAAACTCCGCTCAATGTCCCGTGAGGAGCACGAATTTCCGCAGGGAAGTCAGGGAAAGTAATGATCCCGTTTCCTAAAATAGCTGAAAGATTGGAGAAAATATTTCCTGCCAACTGCATTCCGTCACCCGAATCTCCGGAAAAACGAATAGACACTGTTTCCAATTCTTTCACCTTTGTTTCGTTTGTCATAATGAAAATAATTTTGAAAATTTAGTTATATATTGTAAGAATAAGACCGCAAAATTACAAAAAAATTATTCATTTTCAAATTTATCAAGATAAATTGTCAAATTAATTATATGGGTAATACTTGAAAAAATGAAGAATTTTTATTGTTTTTTGGGTCTGATCAATATGCGAAGTGAAATGTCGTAGGTAACATAGTTCCATGCCCAGTCGATCATTACGAGAATTTTATTTTTTACTCCCAAAATTGTAAAAATATGTACCCATAGCCATAACCACCAAGCAAAACGTCCACAGAATTCGAACTTGCCAAGATCGGCCACGGCAGCATTCCTCCCAATAGTTGCTAACGAACCTTTATCTTTATAACGGAACCGGTCGGGCTGTTGGCCGGTTATTATTTTTTCAAGATTTTTTCTTACCAAATCTGCCATTTGAATGGCTCCCTGTGCCATTTGCGGATGTCCGTTAGGGTAGTCTGGAGTCGACATAATAGCATTGTCGCCTATCGCAAAAATATTCTCATAACCATTCAACCGGCAATATTCATCTACTATAATTCGATTGCCCCGCCCATAATTTTCCGGCTTTAAGCCATTCAATGTATTGCCTTTAATTCCGGCGACCCAAAGCACATTTTTAGAATGTAAAACCGTGCCATTGTTGACCGTAATAATATCATCTTCATACGAAGAAACCGAGACATCCTGATGAATGATTATACCTCTTTTTTTCAACGTTTCCGCAACATAAGACGATGCATCCTCAGACATGGCCGCAAGCAACCTCGGAGAAGCATCGATCAGATGAATTTGCATGTTGGAAAAATCCAACTCCGGATAATCTTTCGGCAATGCGTTATTTTTCATGTCTGCTAAAGCGCCGGCTAATTCAACACCAGTAGCGCCTCCGCCAACAATGACAAATGTCAATAATTTTTCTAATTTTCCAGGATCATTTGTGATAGTTGCATCTTCAAAACTTTGCAAAATATGATTTCTTAAAAAAATGGCATCAGAAACAGATTTCAGCGTGAGAGTAGTATCCCTGAGCTTATCATTACCGAAAAAGTTCGTATCACAACCACAGGCCAATACCAAATAGTCGTAAGTAATATCTCCTATGGATGTTTCTATTTTATTTTCTTCCGGAACAAGGCGAAGCAATTCACCCATTCTGAAATGAACCTGTTTTTTCTGAAAATTTTTCCTGAAAGGATAAGCAATCGAACTTTCTTCCAGTCCGGTAATTGCCACCTGGTATAATAATGGCTGAAATTGATGGTAATTATTTTTATCCAACAAGACAACCTGAAAATATTTGGGGTCCAGCTTACCGGCTAATTTCAAACCGCCAAAACCGCCACCAACAATAACCACTCGTTTTTTTCCTGATTCGGAAGGAATATTGTTTGTCATAATTTATCTGTTTTATATCATTTATACTTGTTTTTCTAAACTCTTAATTGATTCTTCGAAAGAATTCCTCGTCAAAAGGCTCTATCCAAGCAAACGACAAAGGAATTTCGGGATAATTCTCTTTGAAAATTTTATACTTACTTTCTTTAATAGCGTTTTTATCAAATTTCACCTCGATGGCTTGCGGATTTTCGATATCCGGCACCACAAAATCAACTTCATTACCGGCAGTAGTACGCCAAAACAGCACATTATCCGAGCCATATTTATCTATCAGCAAGCGGAAACACGTATTTTCCCAAAGCGCACCTTTGTCTGTGCGTTCTTCGGGCTGCTGAAAATTGTTTAACAGGCAGTTACGCAAACCGGTATCCAACAAATATACTTTGGGCATTTTAGTCAATTCTTTGCGCAGGTTACGGTAAAATGGCTGTAGCAGTACAATGTGGAAACATTTTTGAAGCACCGACAAGTAATTAGTTACCGTATTATCCTTAATCCGCAAAGTGGTTGCCAATTCATTTATATTAACGAGGTTTCCAACTTGGTCGGCAAGCAAACGAAAGAGGTTGTAAAACGCTTGCTCGTTTTGCACTCCACTTTCCAACACATCACGTTTAATATATGAATCGCGAATTTCCTGCAAGCGAGCTATTTTTTCCTGCTTGTCGGGCTCGGTAATCACGGCAGGATAGCCGCCATAAAGCATGTACGAATTCCACGCTTGATGCAACTGCTCTATCTGTATTGATTTTGCCGCCGGATTTGTTTGTATACGCACTAATTCGTTAAACAAATCATCGTTTCCACTTAATCGTAAATATTCGTCGAACGAACAGGTAGGGAGAAAAAAAATCTTTTTCCGTCCGGCAAGCGAATCCTTGAATTTATCATCCAAATAAAAAGCGCTGCTTCCGGTAGCTACAATTTTGATTTTATCGACGTGGTCATCATACAAGAGTTTCAAGAAATTGGAAGGATCAGCCAAATATTGTATTTCGTCGATAAAAACAATGACGCGTTCCGGCGTATTGGGCAAATAATTGAATATATTTAAAGGACTTTTATCCAACTCATTCAAAATGGGTTTGTTTTCGAGATTGAGAAAAACAGTAGTTTTTCCATTATCCCGGCAATGTTTCTCTAACTGTTTGAGTAAAGTAGATTTACCCACTTGCCGAGCGCCGGTGAGAATGGTAAATTCCTTTTTATCAAGATGAGAGAGTAGAGTTTCGAATAGATTTCGTTGCATATTTTCCTCATTTTATGCAACAAAGGTAGTAATTTTTTTGATAGAAACAATAGCGATGGGTGAAATTATCGGATAATTTTCCCCATTGATAGGTAAAATTATCCGATAATTTTCCCCATTGATGGGTGAAAATATCTAAAAAATCATATATACCAAATGTGCCCTTCAACATTCCCATACCCCATCCGCTTCATCAAAGAAACATATTGATCCATTTGTTTTTGATAGCCGGAGCGAGGTTCTCCGAATTTATAATCGATTACTATCGCATCGTTATCTTTTACCAACACTTTATCCGGTCGGCGGGTGATGACTTCTCCTTTTTCTTTCAAAAGAATAGTACATTCATTATAAACTTGATAATCTCCCGAAAACCATATTTTATTTCCGGAATTCTCAATCACATTTCTAACAAATTCAGCGTAATTTTGTTTTTCATCCGAAGCAATCAAACCATCAAAACTTAACCTGTCGGTAGCTTTCTCAATATCGTCGAATGTCGTGATCATTGAAAACAACTGATGCATCAAATTTCCTTTTTGAATATATTCATTCCGGTTGGCAACAGATTCATCGGATGAAATAAATTCCCGCGATTGGTTGGATTGCTTGAAGATTGTCTTGTTTGCATGGAAAGGTTCGGAAATAAACGAAACATCCAACGTTTCGGGAGTTTGTTTCAATAAATTGTCCGATTGCTTCTTTTCTTTTGATTCGGGAGATTCCAACCTGCCTTTTTTAAACTGTAACTCATCCGGATTGTATTCTCCTTTCAGTTCCGGAACAATATATTGCAATAAATCGGAAACAGTCTTAATATCGTCGGTTGATTCTAATTTCTTTTTATTTCCGGCTAATATTAGCAAGTTAGTTTCTGCCCTGGTGAAAGCGACATACAACACATTCAGATTATCCATCCACGACTGGCGGGTCTCTTTCTCGTATTCAGGGAAAAATACCGTATCATACATTTTCTGAGTATATTTCACAGGCAATAATTCCAAATCGTATAGATTTTCTTTGGCATCACACCAAACAACCGGATTTTCTTTAGGATATAAATCCCAATCGCAATAGGGCAATAAAACCGTATGAAATTGCAAGCCTTTCGATTTATGGATGGTCATTGCCCGGATTCCTTCTACTGCCGTGCCGGCCGGTATGGATTTGAATTGCAATTCTTCGTCCCAATACTTAATAAATGAATAAATATCGACCGAATAATCTTTCAAGTAATTACTTACTGCATCGTAAAATGCGAACATATAATTGCTTTGACCTTCAATTTTTTCCAATTGAAAAGTACGGAACAAATGGCCGATTAACTCAAATAAAGGCAAACCTCTCACAGATTTCACAGATTTTATAAGTTCATCATTATAATCTGTGTAATCCCGCAGCTCGGCGTAGTCTCTGACTACGTCGTGATTGAAAACAAAGCTCTGCTTTGTATCTTTGCAAGTCAGAGACTTGCTTTTAGCTGCGACGTAGTCAGAGACTACGCCGAGCAAGTGCATTCCCAAGAACACATGCAATTGCGCTTCATGTACCGGATTGTCGGGATCCGATAACATTCGCAACGCTTCGATGATAATCCTTATTGCCGGAGAAGAATTTAACTGAAATGCTTCGCTCGAAACTACATTTAAATAATTACCTTCCAACAAATCGGGATATTGCTCTTTTTGTGCGGATAAATATTCGGCAATACTAACAATATTCTTATTGGTTCGTGCAAGGATACAAATTTGTCCGGCGGTAACGCCTTTTTCTTTCAACATCCGGAGCTGTTGAGGTATTCGCTCCAATACCAATTCATTGTATTTTAAATCTTCCGATCTATCGGAAATAAAATCAATGGATACATAACCTTTATGTGTCTCCTTAGGTGTACGTTGTACGACATTAAGTGGAGAATATGCAGATTCGAAAGGCGATTCATCGATTTCTTTGAAAAGAGAATAATATTTCTCGTTCAACACTTTGGCAGCATGAGTAAAAACCAAGTTATTGAAATTGATAATCTCCGCCTCGCTGCGATAATTATAACTAAGTGTTTCTATGCTTGCACCGGACAATTCATTTTCAATATTGTTGAGGATGTTCCAATCGCCATTCCTCCAACGATAAATGGATTGTTTTACATCGCCGACAATCAAACTGAAACGGTTATTGGCAATAATATCAGAAAGTAATACTTTGAAATTACGCCATTGCAAGCGGGATGTATCCTGAAATTCATCGATCATTACATGCCTGATTTCAGCTCCGATTTTTTCATAAATAAAAGGAGCGTCGGAATCATCGATCATACGGTTAAGAAACAAAGCTGTATCGGCTAACATAAACCGGTTATTTTCGGCGCTTTGCCGTTCGATTTCATTGGTTATATCCCAAATCAAACCCAACTGATGAATATTTGTGGTAATCATGCGGGAGGTATTAAACTTCCGCAGCATGTCTAAACTCCGGTTCAGTAAAGACATGAATTCGGTAGTAGCTAAAGCCGTTATTTGTAGCCTGTGAGGACTTTTGCTTGCCGCCCATTTTTCGGCATCAACGCAGCAATCCTGCACTGTTTTGCTGTCGGGATTAGCCGTTGCAAAATCACCATCGGCCAATTTTTTCAGAAAATTAATCACAGTTCCCTTACGACTGAAATCATCTAAAGAAAAATTTTGCTGTTCTATTTTTTGGATGATTCCGGAATACGTTTTTTTGAAGAATTCTTTACAATCTTTCTGTATTTGCGTATGCTGTTCCCATATTTGCTCAAATATCTTAGGATTATCCGCCAACTGTTTTTTCAAGACACCCTCATGTTCCTGAAAATATTCATCGAAAATGCAGCGGCTGAAATTCAGTATTTCCCTGTCGACACGCCAATTACTCCCCTCGTTTAACCGTCCTTCTATGTATGTTGTTAGCCAATCCAACAGTTGCGGATTTTCATTGGCATTTTCTATCATGGATCTTACAGCATCGGAAAGCGCTTTGAAACTATTCATTTCAAGATTGAATTTCGATCCTTTCCCCAATTCCCGGGCTAAATTTCTCAATACTTTCTGGAAAAAACTATCAATAGTTGTGATATATAAATGACTGTAGTCGTGCAAGATTTCGCGTAAAACAACCTGCGCACGACTCCTGATATCTTCTTCTTTCATCGGGTGATCAGACTTTTCCAATTCTTCTTGCAACGAAATCAAAAAATTCGCAGAGTCTTTACAGCTAAAGGCCAATCCATAAAGTTCCGCTAAAATACGGTCTTTCATTTCACCTGTGGCATCTTTAGTAAATGTGACAGCAAGAATATGACGATGAGGGTTTTTCAGTCTGCTGATAAGCAGCTCTTTAATATACTCCATGGCAAGAGTATACGTTTTACCTGAGCCTGCCGATGCTTTATATATTTTCATTTCAACTTATCAAATCGATGAACTAACTCCCTGAAAAACAATTGCACATCTTCCATAGGTCTTTGAATCGGTTGTATTTTAGCGCTTTCTTCAGGTGCAATGACACGCAATCCCAAAGGTATTGTTTCAATTACGATTTCTTTTCCTGCATAGGTAGGGTCTCCATCTATGTGCATAGGGCCGGGCATACTTCTTTCTATTTTCACTTTTTCCGACCGGTAATGATTTACTCTGTTATTATTTTTTAGCTGTTTAGTAAACAATTGAACAGCTACCGGACCTACATCCATGGGATGTAGTGGAGCTAAAACAACAATATCCATTTTCCCGTCCTGGATACTTGCATTAGGCGCTATGTAAGCATTATTTCCATATTGCGATGCGTTAGCGCAAGTTATCAAAAATGCTTTTTCGTCGATTATTTCTTTATTATCCAAGATTATTTTATAGGTATCCGGCCTAAATCTGATATACTCTGTGATAGCGCTTTTTACATAAGAAATAGAACCTCTCTTTTTTTCTTCCGAAAAACGTTCGCATACCAAAGCATCAAATCCAACTCCACAAGTGCAGAAAAAAATATGTTCGTTAGCTTTACAATAATCTATCGTGATTTCATTTCCGGCAATAATTGTTTCTATCGCCTTTTTAACATCCATCGAAATTCCCAAATCCCGGGCCAATCCATTACCCGAACCTAACGGAATGATTCCCAACGAACTATTGCTATGAACCATCGTGCGGGCAACTTCATTTACTGTGCCATCGCCTCCGGCAGCAATAATGTAATCAAAACCATCAGTTAAAGCTTGCCGTGTTAATTCGGTAGCATGGCCGGCATACTCGGTTTTAAGTATTGTTGTTTCAAACAAATCCGGATGAAACATTTTCTTTATCAACACCGGAACGTTTTTTTTTGAAACAGCGCCCGATATAGGGTTAATAATAACACATACTTTCTTCATACGCAGAAGAGGATTTATAATTTTTTCCGAAAGATAATTCATATTTATAAAAATTACAACAAATTTTATTTCTTAGCCACGAATTGCACGAATTTCACAAATAGAAATAAATAATTTTGTGTAATTCGTGGCTAATTTTGTAAAAAAGAGATTATCTTCGCACATTCAACCACTATCAATGAAATATATTAATTACATAAAATAAAATCATCATGGAGAATAATTTATTATCATTATCGACAGAACAACGGGCTGCAATTGCCAAAGATCTCGAAAAGAAACTCAACATCGGTTTAGCGGAAGAAGAACAGGAAATCAGATGTCTTCCAACTTACATCGACCCTAAAGAAATCAAGAGTGGTAAATCTTTAGTACTCGACTGGGGAGGTACCAATTTCAGGGCTGCCATCATCGAATTTTACGAAGATAAAGCGCCTGTTATCATTGAAAGTGTAAAAGCAAAATTATCGGCAGAAGAAACAAAAGGATTTAAACAAGTAGATTTGTTTAAAGCGATGGCTGCCGAAATTAAAAAGCTTAAGAAACTCGACAAAAATATCAAAAAAATAGGTTATTGCTTTTCATATCCTGCAGAATCAACTTTAGATGGCGATGCTAAATTACTCCATTGGACTAAAGGTATTGAAATTGACGATATGCCGGGGAAAATGGTGGGAAAACCACTTCTACAATATTTGAATGATAATGTTGAAAATGCAAACTTCGAAAAAATCGCAGTAATCAACGACACTGTTGCTTGTTTATTCAGCGGAATCTCCAAACCGGGTTATAATGCCTATTTAGGTTTAATTGTCGGTACGGGAACAAATATGGCCACAACCATGCAAGCAGCTAAAGTCAAAAAAATGGATAAAGCCTATAAAGGAGCGTCAATACTTATCAACACAGAGTCGGGTAACTTCTTTCCTCCTTTCTTGACGGAAATTGATGACAATGTGGATGCTGCTTCTAACAATAAAGGAAAACAACGTTTTGAAAAAGCTATTTCCGGAAAATATTTAAGTGAAATTTTCAAAATGATGTTCCCTTATGATGAATTCAACACGAATGACTTCCACACAGGAACATTGAATGATATCGTAAATTATCCGGATATTTATAAAGAAAAATACGTTGATGCTGCCCGTAGTCTATTCGACCGTTCCGAAAAACTTGTCGCCGCTTCACTTGCAGGATTGATTTTCGTATTAAAATCGCAAACTCCCGATCTGAAAAGTGTATTATTAACAGCCGAAGGAACTCTTTTCTGGTGTAAAGACAGGAAAGGTATCGACTACAATAAAGCCGTATTGCAAGAACTTAACCGCTTATTGGTCGAAAAAGGATATTCTGATGTGACGGTAGATATTTGTGAAGTGCCGGATGCTAATCTTATTGGGTCGGCTATTGCTGCGCTTTCTTTATAAATCATTTATAAAATACTTTTGAAGTGAAGATAATCTCATAATTTAAAACAACAAAATAAAATAGAAACAGAAAAATAAAATCAATGTCGTTTAGTTAAGGAAACATCGTTTTACCGTCATTGCGAGGAGGAACGACGAAGCAAACCAGATTACAAGTTTTCTGGTTTGCTTAGGGCAAAGCCCTCGCAATGACGAACACAAATTTTGCTTAACTAAACGACATTGATTTTTAAAAACAAAAATTATTGAAAAAACAAATGAAATTTGAAGAAACGAATTGCTGAAAAAAATTGTACGAAAAGTTGCGAACTGATAACTTTTGAGTTAACTTTGCAAAATGAATACAGAAAGACAAATAAATTTTCATAAACATTATTTTGCCGACTTTTATTTGGAACAGCCAGAAAAAGTGCAGGAGAAAATAGAGTATGTTTTTAAGATTATTCGTAATGTTCAAAAGGTTCCCAAAAAGTTTCTTGACCATATAACAGGAACTGACGGACTTTATGAAATACGAGTTGAATTTGAAAGCAATATTTATCGAATTTTCTGTTGTTTCGATAAAGGTAATTTAGTGGTATTGTTTAATGGTTTTTCAAAAAAGGCACAGAAAACGTCTCAAAAAGAAATTGATTTGGCGTTGAAATTAAAAGAAGAATATATAAACTCAAAAAAGGAAGAAAATGAAAAAAGAAGAAATTAGAAATGCTAAGAACTTTGATGAGTTATTAGACATTAAATACGGAAGAATTGGTACAGAAAAACGTGATGCCTTTGAAGAACAAGCGCAGTATTTTGTAATTAGCGAAATGCTGAAAGAAGCTCGAAAAGAAGCCAAAATAACACAAGAGCAACTCGCTGAAAAGATTGGTACAAAAAAAAGTTATATTTCACGACTTGAAAATGGAAGATGTGATATACAACTTTCTACTCTTTACAGAATCTTTGAGTTTGGACTTGGGAGAAGGGTAAATCTATTAATCGGATAAAAATGCCGAACGCCTGTTCAAAAAAGCAAGACAAGTTCGAGAATCCAAATGAATAGAGAAATGTAAAATTAAATGATATTAAAAAGAGATAGAGAGACACAATTTTGGCAGCAGGATACGTAGAAACATCTTTCATTTCGAGTAAAAAAGAATAATCCTTATCGGTAATTATTGGGGATATTTCTTTGTCAAAATCTTTGTCAATGTGTGGGTCAATATTCAAAAGGTCGTTTTGCAAACTATAGTAGGCTATCGTTTTAATAGGATACGAATCGGTTAATCTAACTCTCGTTATCTCGCCACTTTCTAACTCTTTTATCAGGTTAGAATGCACCATTCATTACTGCAACGAATTGTTGATAAACCTTTTTCATTTGGCTTTGCGGTTTTATTTTTCGCAATGCGGAGTTACAATTATTTTTTGAAAAAACAACCGGCAATTGCCTTTTAATCCTCGTCCCGGCGGCAGTGGAAACCCGCCACTGCCCCAAGCTGCAAAACGTTGTGCGAAAGTCGGCGGACTTTCCCACAGGAGATTGTAAAAATCAAACAACTGACTTGTGTCAATCCTCCATGCGAGAAAATTGGGAAAGATTAGCTCGTTCTTTGGAAGAATATGTAAACAGCGATAATAGCTTGGTAGTCATTTGTTCGACTGTCATAGTTGACACAGACAATGACAAAAATGTGCATCCTTGTTGTACAATATGTAAATTGTTTTTAATATACAGTTAGTCTTACAAACAATGTGTATTTTTGCATTTTATTTGAGTGTGATATGGAAAAAGGTATTCAGAAAAACGGCAATCAATATAATTATTTGATTGAGCAAATTGGCGATTTGTTGCTCCAAGGACGCAGGCAAGCAGCTTATGCAGTAAACAATATTTTAGTGCAAACTTATTGGCAAATAGGGAAATATATTGTTGAGTACGAACAAGGAGGATCAGAAAAATCTGAATACGGTTCAAAATTATTAGACAAATTGTCGAAAGACCTTACTATGTTGTATGGCAAAGGTTTTGGGCGTTCTAATCTTGTATATATCAGAAAATTATATTTTTCTTATCAAATTGGTGGGACAGCGTCCCACCAATTGAATAACAACTTTGTATTGTCTGAAATTAGTGGGACAGCGTCCCACCAATTTGATAGTAAACCTATACTTTCAGAAAAATTACATTGGGGACATTATTATGAAATCCTGAAAGCCGATAACGAATTGGAAATCAAATTCTACACCAAACAATGCGAAAAAGACAACTGGAGTGTCCGTGAATTGAAACGCCAAATGAAGAGTATGCTTTTCCACCGTTTGGCATTGAGTAAAGATAAAGAAGGTGTATTAGCAATTGCAGAGAAAGGTGCGGAAATTCAAAAGCCCGAAGATATTATCAAAGAACATTTTGTCTTTGAGTTTTTGGGTATTCCGCAACAACAACGATATTTGGAGGGTGAATTGGAAGAAAAGCTAATTTTGAATTTGGAAAACTTTTTGCTCGAACTCGGCAAAGGCTTTGCTTTTGTGAAACGGCAATACCGTGTTCCTATTGGCAATAGACAATTTTCAGTTGATTTAGTGTTTTATCATATCATTTTGAAATGTTATGTTCTGATAGATTTGAAACGTGGTGAAGTGGAACATGGAGATATTGGTCAAATGAATTTTTACCTCAATTATTTTCGCAAAGAGGTGAACATTGAAACTGACAACGAGCCAATTGGCATAGTATTGGGTGCTTACAAAGACCGAATTGTGGTTGAATATGCAATGGATAATATTACTAATCAATTGTTTGTAAGCAAATACCAACTATATCTTCCACCAAAAGAGGATTTGGAAAAAGAATTGATAAGATTACTTGAAAACAATGAGCAAAAATGAAAATACACTAAATAAAAGAGACCTTCGCCCAATAACTAAGTTTTCGTTGCGTGCGTAGCACGAACAATGAAAACGCAGTTGAACGAAACCGGTTGACTTTTGGACGTCTTTCTTGATGCAAGCCGATAGGCGCTGTTCGGGGTTGGTTGCAATTTTCCCCCCTATGCTCGGCAAAGCGTGCGAAAAATTTGCTGAATTGCTGGGCAAAGCGTCTTTCGCTTCGTCCTGTTAAAAGTGGCCGTATCAAAAGTGCGACAGCCTTTAATAGCGATATTTCAAAGGGCTCTTACCAACTATTTTGACTATTTTACCCAAAAATATCAGCACCTCCATAACAACATAAGTCTAAATAACGGTAATCAGTGATCCTTTTTTGGCTTTATCATACAACTTAATATCTTCCAACTCTTCCAATTCTTCCATGATAGTTTTAAAGTCGGCTTGACAGTAAGTAAAAAAATGTGACATAGAAATTTGGTAAAAAACAAAGAATTCTGTAAATTTGCATTTGTAAATTATTGAAGTTTTGAGAATATGGTAACAGTAACATTAGAATATAACAACAATAATGCAGTGCTTAATGGGATATTGAACGCTGTTGCAAAAATGCCTGATGTGAAAATCATAAAAACACTTGTACCAAACATAGAATTGTATTTGACACAAACATAAAGCAAACTATTTAGTATCGGGCGACAAAAAAGTATTAGAAACCCGACTCAAAAGCAAAACTTTAACACTTACTACATTAATGACATTCAAAGAAAAGTTAGAACAATAATACTTATAAAGACAACAAAAAATAAAATATGAAAAAGTTATTCCTATTCATTTCGCTTATAGTTACCATGCTGGGATGTTCGGTAGATAACGGAAAAGACAGCTGGAACGATCCTGTTATTCCGGTTTCTATGGTAGGTATTGAAGCCGTAAATATCGACAACGCCGGAGAATTGCCGGCAGTATCGAACTCTCCTGTAAAAAAAGAGGCTTATATGATAGGTATTAAATGGATTACCGATAACACGCCATCGGATGAGGACGACAAATTCATCACCGGTACAATAAAAGAGGGAGAACATCTATATAGCGCATTAGGAGATACGTATTCAAAAGCAATTAAGTGTAATACTCAATTCAACGCCAATATTCCGGCAGGAAAATATGTTTCTAAATATTTCAAGGAAATAGACAAGAAATATCTGCCGGCAGGTATAGATGAGGGATTTGTTTTGCTTGTCGCTCCCGATCCCGGAGAACATTCTTTCAGGGTAGAATACTATATAGGAGAAGAACTCAAATTTTTTTATGATACACCACTGATTAATTTTTATTAAGCTATGAAAAAGAATATTTTGCTAATTTTGAATATTGTGCTGATACATTCTCTTTCAGCACAAAATAATCGCGTGGAAGAAAAAAGATCGTGGTTCGACCTCCAAGCAACGCAACATATCGGACTTTCCGAATGGAGTAGCGCCGATTATGCCAATGACGGTTTTCCTACGACTGCACTCACTGAGTTTAGAGGTGTATGTAACTTCTATATAGCCCACCCGCACATTGGCGGTTTCATAGATATGGGCGTTGGGATAATGCCCGCTCCCGGAATGAGAGATCTCTCCTTAAACCGGCTGCCGATGCCATATAACGGAACACAGTATTACCTGCGCGAAGTTTTGTCTAAGTCGGGAAATGGCAATACAAGCGCCCACTTTAAGATGACCTTCGGTTTATTCGGAAACATACCGGCAAGTGAGAAACTTGCCATTATGCCATATTTCGGAATAGGATTTATTACAATGCCGCAGAGAAAATATGAAGTTATACTAAAAGAAGATGGCTCGAACATGCAATATCAAGCCGTATATAGTTGGAACTATAAAGATACCGATGGATATGCCGATCCTTCTCCTTTGGGCTACCTGACCGGAAGATTAAACTTCAAATACAAGCTTTCTGAAAAATCGAGCCTTTTGCTGGGATTGGAGTATACATGGTTTATAGATACACTTGATTTTTACGGTAAATATACCAACACATTCAACGAAAATATTCAGCGGGAATTTAGTGTGAAAGGCGATAACATGAATATGCTTGGAATATCTGTGGGAATATCTCTGTAATGAAATCAATAAAAATATTTTGCAAATAAAATAAAAATACTACCTTTGCACCGCTTTGGCAACAAAAAAACACGATTTTTTCTAATAACCTATTGGTTTTTGGAAATTTATAGTTATTTTTGCAGCCCATTTTCGGATAAATAGAGAATAATAATCATAAATTAAAAAGAATTAAAAGTTCAAAAAATGCCTACAATTCAGCAATTAGTGAGAAAAGGAAGGGCAACTTTGGTTGAAAAGGGTAAATCTCCCGCATTAGATGCATGTCCGCAAAGACGTGGCGTTTGTGTGAGAGTTTATACTACAACCCCAAAGAAACCTAACTCCGCCATGCGTAAAGTTGCACGTGTCCGTTTGACCAGCTTGAAAGAAGTAAATGCTTACATTCCGGGAGAAGGACACAACTTGCAAGAACACTCTATCGTGTTGGTAAGAGGCGGTCGTGTAAAAGACCTTCCGGGAGTTCGTTATCACATCGTGCGTGGAACTTTGGATACTGCCGGCGTTAACGGTCGCACACAAAGACGTTCCAAATACGGCGCAAAACGTCCTAAAGCAGGCAAAGCAGCAGCTCCTGCAAAAGGTGGTAAAAAGAAATAAAACCACATTCAAACTGAGATAACAATTTCTTGAGTAAATGACTCAGAGGAGTCGTTGAAGATGGGAAAAAAGAATCCAAGAACAAGAACAAAATTTAGAAAAAAATGAGAAAGACTAAGCCAAAGAAAAGACAAATCCTTCCGGATCCTGTCTATGGTGATAAAAAGGTTACGAAATTCGTAAACCATTTGATGTATGACGGCAAAAAAAGTACCGCATTCGAGATTTTTTATACAGCTTTAAATAATGTGAAAGCTAAATTGCCGAACGAATCAAAATCTTCCCTCGAAATTTGGAAACAAGCATTAGATAATATAACTCCGCTTGTTGAAGTGAAGTCACGTCGTATTGGAGGAGCCACATTTCAGGTGCCTACTGAAATCCGTCCCGATCGAAAAGAATCCGTTTCAATGAAAAATATGATTTTATACTCCCGCAAAAGAGGAGGTAAATCAATGGCCGACAAACTGGCGGCTGAAATTGTCGATGCTTTCAATAATCAGGGAGGTTCGTTCAAGAGAAAGGAAGATATGCATAGAATGGCTGAAGCTAACAGGGCTTTCGCTCATTTTAGATTTTAATATAAAACATGGCAAAGAGTTCAGATCAATTACTGAAATTTACACGAAACCTCGGCATCATGGCTCACATTGATGCCGGAAAAACAACTACGTCCGAACGTATCCTTTTTTATACGGGGTTAACCCATAGAATCGGAGAAGTTCACGACGGAGCTGCAACTATGGATTGGATGGAACAGGAGCAGGAGCGTGGAATCACAATTACTTCCGCTGCTACAACAGCCAATTGGAAATATAAAAACGATACCTATAAAATTAACTTGATCGACACTCCGGGACACGTTGACTTCACAGTTGAGGTTGAACGTTCTCTTCGTATTTTGGATGGAGCTGTTGCCGCATTTTGTGCTGTGGGAGGTGTAGAGCCTCAATCAGAAACAGTTTGGCGTCAGGCAGATAAATATAATGTTCCTCGCATCGGTTATGTAAACAAAATGGATCGCGCGGGAGCTAATTTCTTTGAAGTTGTTCGTCAGGTAAAAGACGTGTTAGGAGCAAATCCTTGCCCGATTCAGATTCCGGTGGGAGCAGAAGAAAAATTCCGTGGAATTGTGGATTTGGTAATAATGAAAGCTTATTTTTGGCACGACGAAACGATGGGAGCCGATTATTCTATTGAAGCTATTCCTGTTGACTTGGTCTCTGAAGCTGAAGAATGGAGAGATAAAATGCTTGAAACTTTAGCTGAATGTGACGATGCTTTGATGGAAAAATATTTCAACGATCCTTCGACCATCACAGAAGAGGATATTCGTTCCGCTATCCGTAAAGGTACATTATCTATGCAGATCAATCCGATGATTTGCGGATCTTCTTTTAAGAATAAAGGAGTACAATGCTTATTGGATGCTGCTTGCGCCTATTTGCCAAGTCCGGTAGATACTCCTGCAATCGAAGGTACAGACCCCGATGATCCGGAAAAAGTAATTGTTCGTCATCCGAATTCAAGCGAACCTTTGTGCGCTTTAGCTTTCAAGATTGCAACCGATCCTTTTGTAGGCCGTCTTTGCTTCTTCCGCGTATACTCGGGAGAATTGGAAGCCGGTTCTTATGTATATAATACCCGCTCCGGTAAAAAAGAACGTATTTCGCGCTTATTCCAAATGCACTCCAACAAACAAAATCCGAAAGAATTTATCGGTTGTGGCGATATAGGCGCCGGAGTTGGATTCAAAGATATTCGTACAGGAGATACACTTTGCGATGAAGATCATCCGATAGTACTTGAATCTATAGACTTTCCCGAACCTGTTATCGGTATCGCAGTTGAGCCTAAAACTCAAAAAGATTTGGATAAATTAGGGATAGGACTTGGCAAGTTAGCGGAAGAAGATCCTACATTTACTGTTAAAACAAACGAAGAAACAGGTCAGACGATTATTTCCGGTATGGGAGAATTGCACTTGGAAATCATTGTCGACCGCTTAAGACGTGAATTCAAAGTAGAATGTAATCAAGGACGTCCACAAGTATCATATAAAGAATCTATCACAAAACGGGTCGAATTGCGTGAAACTTACAAGAAACAAACCGGTGGTCGTGGTAAATATGCCGATATGATTGTGCGCGTTGAACCTGCAGATGCCGATTTCGAAGGAGACCTGCAATTTGTTGATGAGGTGAAAGGTGGTAATATTCCTAAAGAATATATCCCTTCTATCCAAAAAGGTTTTGCCCGTGCAATGAAAAATGGAGTTTTGGCCGGATATGCTTTAGATAAACTGAAAGTAACAGTGCTTGATGGTTCTTACCATCCGGTTGATTCCGACCAATTATCGTTCGAAATTTGTGCTATTCAGGCTTTCAGAAGCGCTTGTGAAAAAGCAGGTCCAGTACTGAAAGAACCTGTCATGAAACTGGAAGTCGTTACTCCCGAAGAAAATATGGGAGATGTAATAGGCGATTTGAACAAACGCCGCGGACAAGTAGAAGGCATGGATACAAGCCGTACCGGCGCTCGTATAGTGAAAGCAAAAGTTCCTTTGGCAGAAACATTCGGTTATGTAACAGCTTTGCGTACAATTACTTCTGGTCGCGCCACAAGCACTATGAGTTTCTCGCATTATGAAGAAGTTTCTTCCTCTATTGCAAAACAAGTATTGACGGAAGTGAGAGGACGTGTGGATTTAATAAAATAAAAATAAATAAGAATTACGTTGGAGGATATGGCTCTTTCACGTAATTCGTAATTCGTAATTTATAATTAATAAAAAACAATGAGCCAAAAAATTAGAATTAAATTGAAATCCTACGATTACAGCTTAGTTGATAAGTCGGCTGAAAAAATCGTAAAAACAGTAAAAGCCACAGGCGCGGTAGTAAGTGGGCCGATTCCGCTTCCTACACACAAACGCATTTTTACGGTAAACCGTTCAACTTTCGTAAACAAGAAAGCCCGTGAACAATTCGAACTTTCTTCTTACAAAAGATTAATCGACATCTATAGTTCAACGGCAAAAACTGTCGACGCTTTGATGAAGTTGGAATTGCCAAGCGGCGTAGAAGTAGAAATCAAAGTATAGAAACGTAGGGCGAATGGTATTCGCCCGAAAATGATAAATATAAATTTTTAAGTGAAATGCCAGGATTAATTGGAAAAAAAATCGGAATGACATCCGTTTTCAGTGCCGAGGGAAAAAATCTTCCATGCACTGTTATCGAAGTAGGTCCTTGTGTTGTTACTCAAATCAAAACTATCGAAAATGATGGTTATGAAGCAATCCAGTTAGGTTTTCAGGAAAAGAAGGAAAAACATACTTCCAAACCCGAACAAGGACACTTCAAGAAAGCAGGAGTAGCGCCACAAAGACACTTGGCCGAGTTCAAAGAACAAGGATCGTACAAAGAAAACAAAGGAGAGTACAAACCCGGAGACGTACTCACTGTCGATTACTTCGACGGTGAAATTTACGTAGACGTGATTGGCACCTCTAAAGGTAAAGGTTTTCAAGGAGTTGTTAAGCGCCACAACTTTAAAGGGGTTGGAGAAGCTACATTAGGACAAAGTGACCGTCAACGTCACCCGGGTTCTATCGGAGCATGTTCTTATCCCGCTAAAGTATTCAAAGGAACACGCATGGGAGGTCAGATGGGTAACGAAAGAGTTACTGTTCAAAACCTCGAAGTTATCAAGTTAATACCGGAACATAATTTAATGTTGATTAAAGGTTCCGTTCCGGGAGCAAAAGGTTCAATCGTAATAATACAAAAGTAATGGAATTAAGTGTATATAACATAAAAGGAGAAGATACCGGAAAAAAGGTAACTCTCAGCGATTCTATCTTTGGAGTTGAACCCAATGACCATGCTATTTATTTGGACGTTAAACAACATTTGGCTAACAAACGTCAGGGAACTCACAAATCTAAAGAAAGAAGCGAAGTTTCGGGAAGCACCCGTAAGTTAGGCCGTCAAAAAGGCGGTGGCGGCGCTCGTCGTGGAGATATCAATTCACCCGTTTTGGTTGGTGGAGGTCGTGTTTTCGGCCCTAAACCAAGGGATTATGAATTCAAACTAAATAAAAAAGTAAAAGCTTTGGCTCGTAAATCGGCATTGGCTTATAAAGCAAAAGAAAATGCGATTGTTATAGTAGAAGATTTTTCTTTCGAAGCTCCCAAAACAAAAGATTTTGTAGCTATGGCTAAAAATCTGAAAGTGGCAGACAAAAAACTGTTACTTGTTTTGGCTGAAAATAATAATAACATCTATTTGTCTGCCCGTAATCTACAGAAGACAAATGTGACAACGGTTTCCGAACTGAATACTTACAAAGTGCTTGACGCAGCTCAACTTATTGTAACGGAAAGTTCTTTAGCCGCTATCAATAACTTTTAAAGAATAGGAGATATACAGACAATGGGAATAATTATCAAACCTATCGTAACAGAAAAACAAACGGCTATCACAGAAAAGTTTCCTAACCGTTATGGTTTTCGCGTTTCTCCCGATGCCAATAAAATCCAGATTAAAGCTGCTGTTGAAGAGCTTTATGGAGTAAGCGTAGTTTCTGTAAATACAATGAACTATGCCGGTAAATTGAAATCAAGGAATACTAAATCTGGAATTATAAACGGAAGAATGCCGGCTTTCAAAAAAGCTATTGTTACCTTGAAAAAAGGCGAAACAATTGATTTCTTTAGCAATATTTAACGAAATGAAGAATGAAGAATTAAGAATGAAAAATTTTTATTTCTTCCAATTCATAATTTTTCATTCTTCATTTTTAATTTTTAATTCATATAATGGGAATTCGTAAATTAAAGCCCACAACGCCGGGGCAAAGACACAAGATTATCGGTGCATTTAGTGAAATCACTGCTAGCGCACCGGAAAAATCTCTTGTAGTCGGACGAGTTAAGTCGGGCGGTCGCAATAACGAAGGTTCAATGACCATGCGTTATATTGGTGGCGGTCACAGACAAAAATATCGTTTGATTGACTTCAAGAGAAACAAAGATGGCATTCCTGCAACAGTAAAATCAATCGAGTACGACCCTAACCGTTCGGCTCGTATTGCCTTGCTGTATTATGTTGACGGAGCAAAGACTTATATTCTTGCCCCCAACGGTTTGGAAGTTGGCCAAACAGTGATATCAGGTAAAGATGCAGCGCCTGAAATAGGCAACAGCTTACCATTAGCTATTATTCCGTTAGGAACAGTAATTCATAATATTGAATTGCGTCCGGGACAAGGAGCTAAAATGGTTCGTTCGGCTGGTACGTTTGCACAAGTTGTTTCAAGGGAAGGTGATTATACAATCATCAAAATGCCTTCGGGAGAAACCCGTAAAATCTTTTCAGCTTGTAAAGCAACCATTGGTAGTGTTGGAAACTCAGACCATGCGCTTGAAAAATCAGGAAAAGCCGGTAGAACAAGATGGCTTGGACGCCGTCCTCGCGTTCGTGGTGTTGTAATGAACCCTGTTGATCACCCGATGGGCGGTGGTGAAGGACGCGCATCCGGAGGTCACCCAAGATCACGCAAGGGATTGTATGCTAAGGGCTTGAAAACAAGAGCTCCGAAAAAACACTCTTCTAAGTATATTATTGAAAGAAGAAAAAAGTAACCTGATTAATTAGAGTAAATTATGAGTCGTTCATTAAAAAAAGGTCCATATATTAACTTGAAGCTGGAAAAGAAAATTCTGACCATGAATGAGTCAGGTAAGAAAGCTGTAGTTAAAACCTGGGCAAGAGCTTCAATGATTTCGCCCGATTTCGTAGGGCACACCGTTGCAGTTCACAATGGTAATAAATTTATTCCTGTTTATGTTACTGAAAACATGGTTGGACATAAGTTAGGCGAATTTTCTCCTACACGTCAGTTCCGTGGCCATGCAGGCAACAAGAAAAAATAACAGGATATTAATAAAAAAAGAAACAAATGGGTGCTAGAAAAAGAATATCAGCAGAACAAAGGAAAGAATCCCAAAAAAGCATGTACTTCGCAAAATTGCGTAATGTGCCTACCTCTCCTCGCAAGATGCGTTTGGTAGTCGACATGATACGTGGGATGGAAGCTTTCCGGGCGCTTGGCGTTTTGAAGTTTTCTAATAAAGAAGCTGCCGCCAAAGTCGAAAAATTATTGCGCTCCGCTATTTCCAATTGGGAACAAAAAAATGAGCGTAAAGCAGAAACAGGAGAATTATATGTTACAACAATAAGCGTTGACGCTGGAACTACGTTAAAGAGGATGCGTCCTGCTCCTCAAGGACGGGGATACAGGGTTCGTAAACGTTCAAACCATGTGACATTGTTTGTAGATACAAAAACTGATAATCAAAATTAATTGCTAAATGGGACAGAAAACTAATCCGATAAGTAATCGTTTGGGAATCATCCGCGGATGGGATTCAAATTGGTACGGAGGCAATAATTATGGCGATACTTTGTTAGAAGACAGCAAAATCCGTAAATACCTCAATGCCCGTCTCGCTAAGGCAAGTGTATCTCGCATTGTTATTGAACGCACGTTAAAATTGGTCACTATTACTGTATGTACTGCTCGACCGGGTATCATCATTGGAAAAGGTGGTCAGGAAGTTGACAAACTGAAAGAAGAATTGAAAAAAATCACTGATAAAGAGGTTCAAATCAATATCTTCGAAGTGAAGAGACCTGAATTAGATGCAGTAATCGTTGCTAACAACATCGCTCGTCAACTGGAAGGAAAAGTTGCATACCGTCGTGCCGTTAAAATGGCTATCGCATCAACCATGAGAATGGGTGCGGAAGGTATCAAAATTCAAATTTCAGGACGTCTGAACGGAGCTGAAATGGCTCGTTCTGAAATGTATAAAGAAGGAAGAACTCCTTTACATACACTTAGATCCGATATCGACTATGCTTTAGGCGAAGCTTTGACTAAAGTTGGTTTATTGGGAATCAAAGTGTGGATTTGTCGTGGAGAAATATATGGCAAAAAAGATCTTGCACCTTCATTTGCAGCATCTAAAGACTCCGGTCGCGGAGGAAGAGGCGGTGAAGGAAGAGGTGACAGAGGAGAAAGAAACGACAGAGGAGAGAGAGGTGACAGGGGAGACAGAGGCGATAGAGGAGGAGACAGAAACTTCAAAAAGAGAGCTCCCAGAGGAGAGAAAAAGTAATTAAGTTAAAAACAAAGAATGAAGAATGAAAAATGAAGAATGAAAAATTCTTAATTCCTAATTCTTAATTCTTAATTCAAAAAGAAATGTTACAACCGAAAAAAACAAAATTCAGAAGATCACAAAAAGGTCGGATGAAAGGCAATGCCGGAAGAGGGCATGAGTTGGCGTTCGGTTCTTTTGGTATAAAAACTTTGCAGTCGAAGTGGATTACGGGTCGTCAGATTGAAGCTGCCCGTGTTGCTGTGACCCGTTATATGCAACGTCAAGGACAAGTTTGGGTAAGAATTTTCCCCGACAAACCGATTACCAAGAAACCGGCGGAAGTACGTATGGGTAAAGGAAAGGGCGCTCCCGAAGGATTCGTAGCTCCCGTTACACCCGGAAGAATTATTTTCGAAATAGAAGGTGTTTCGTTTGAAGTTGCAAAAGAAGCTTTGAGACTTGCAGCTCAAAAACTTCCTGTGACTACTAAGTTTGTCGTAAGACGCGACTATGATTTTCAAAATCAAAATGTGTAATCGTTATGAAAATTGCAGAAATTAAAGAATTAAAAACAAAAGAGTTGCAAGATAGAATTGATGCTGAAACAGCAAACCTGAATCAGAAAAAAATCAATCACAGCGTTTCTCCTTTGGACAGTCCCGCAGTGATTACGAAAGCACGCAAGGACCTTGCACGCATGAAAACAGAAATGCGTCAAAGAGAACTTAAAAATCAATAATCAAATTGAGTCAGATGGAAACCAGAAATTTAAGAAAAGAAAGAGTCGGAGTTGTTTCCAGTAACAAAATGGATAAATCCATTACTGTTGCGGTGAAATGGAAAGAAAAACACCCGATTTATGGAAAATTCGTGAACAAAACGAAAAAATTCCATGCTCATGATGAAAAAAATGAATGTAACATCGGTGATACCGTACGCATCATGGAGACTCGTCCTTTGAGCAAAACAAAAAGATGGAGATTAGTGGAAATCGTTGAAAAAGCTAAATAATTATGATACAACAAGAATCAAGATTAACGGTTGCAGATAACAGTGGCGCTAAAGAAGTGCTTTGTATCCGCGTGTTGGGAGGAACCAGAAGACGTTATGCTTCTGTTGGAGACATAATTGTAGTTGCAGTAAAAAACGTTATCCCAGCGAGTGATGTTAAAAAAGGTACGGTATCAAAAGCAATGATCGTACGTACGAAAAAAGAAATACGCCGTCAGGATGGGTCCTATATTCGCTTTGACGATAACGCATGTGTGTTGTTGAATACTGCCGGTGAAATTCGTGGAAGCCGTATCTTCGGCCCCGTTGCAAGAGAAATTCGTACAGTAAATATGAAGATCGTTTCTTTAGCGCCGGAAGTTTTATGACAATTAAAAATTAAAAATTAAAAATTACGAGTAAAGTATTGTGAATCGTCAGTTTCGTAATTCGTAATTCGTAATTCGTAATTCTAAAAGAAATGAGCAAGTTACATATTAAAAAAGGCGATGTAGTTTACGTTAACACAGGCGTGGATAAAGGTAAACAAGGACGTGTACTTCAGGTACTTGTTGAAAAACAACGCGCTATTGTTGAAGGCGTAAATATGGTATCAAAGAGTACCAAGCCTAATGCTAAAAGTCCTCAGGGAGGAATTGTAAAGAAAGAAGCATCCGTTCATATTTCAAATTTGAATGTGATCGATCCGGAATCGGGAAAACCTACCCGCATCGGTCGTCGTTTAAATGATAAAGGAAAATTGGTACGTTTTGCAAAAAAATCAGGAAAGGAGATTAAGTAATGAGTAATACAGCTAATCTTAAAAAAGAATATCAGGAAAAGATAGTTCCTGCTTTGATGAAAGAATTTTCTTATTCATCAATAATGCAAGTTCCTGTTCTCAAAAAAATTGTAATCAATCAAGGGTTGGGAATAGCAGTTGCCGATAAAAAATTAGTTGATGTTGCAATTACGGAATTAACAGCTATTACAGGCCAAAAGGCAGTAGCTACTGTTTCCCGTAAAGATATCTCTAACTTCAAATTGCGTAAAAAAATGCCGATCGGAGCAATGGTAACATTGCGTCGCGAACAAATGTACGAATTTTTAGAAAGATTGGTACGCGTGGCGCTTCCCCGTATCCGCGACTTCAAAGGTATTGAAGGAAAACTTGATGGTAGAGGTAATTACACACTTGGAATCGAAGAACAAATTATTTTTCCCGAAATAAATATTGATAATATTAATAAAATATTGGGAATGAATATTACCTTTGTGACCTCTGCGAAAACAGATGAGGAAGGTTATGCTCTTTTGAGAGAATTCGGCCTGCCGTTTAGAAATGTAAAAAAAGATTAAAGAACAAAGAGCAAAGAATAAAGACAAAAGAATAAAGACATTTCCTGTCTTTGCTCTTTGTTCTTTGCTCTAAAAATCTAAAGAAAAAATATGGCTAAAGAATCAATGAAAGCCCGTGAGGTGAAGCGTGCAAAATTAATTGCCAAGTATGCCGGGAAAAGAGCTGCATTAAAAGCTGCCGGCGACTATGAAGGTTTGCAAGCATTGCCAAAGAATGCGTGTCCTATTCGTTTACATAACCGTTGCAAACTGACAGGCCGTCCGAAAGGATATATCCGTCAATTTGGAATTTCCCGTATCCAATTCAGGGAAATGGCTTCGGCAGGACTTATACCGGGTGTGAAAAAAGCAAGCTGGTAAAAGAGTTTCCGTGTGCAGACTAATTGTCTGCATTATATAAAAAATTAATCCCAATCTGTTCAGAAATGAATGGGTTGGGTTTTTTATTTGCACATATCAGAAGGAATAAGTATCTTTGTAAAAAATATTATTGTATTCATTATATTGAAAATAATGAATTAATAAATACTATTGTATGTCTTTGTTTTATAATTTCGATATTGATTCTACAGAAGATATTTTGAAAATAGCAGCACAGAATCTTCAGAAAAGACGATTGGAAAAAGGATTATCGCGGAATATCCTTTCTGAAATAAGCGGCGTTCCGGCTCCGACTATCGCTAAGTTTGAACAGAAACATACTATTTCTCTGTCTTCATACGTGGCATTAGCTAAAGCGCTGGGTTATACAAAAGACGTAAAAGAATTGCTTTCCAAACCGCTTTACAATACCATGGAAGAATTGGATATGATTAATAAGAATAAAGGACGAAAAAGAGGAGGCAGGGATGGAACAAGTAAATAAACTGTCTGTGTTGTATCGTAATCAAAAAGTCGGAGAATTGACCATGACTCCCGATAACCGCCAATGTGCGTTTCAGTATGATAAAGCATGGCTATTCTCCGGTTTTTCTATTTCTCCCTTGAATTTACCTTTAAGACCGGACTTGTTTATTGCCAAACCGGAGCCTTTTTGGGGAAATTTCGGGATTTTTGAAGACAGCTTGCCCGATGGCTATGGCCGTTATCTGCTAAACCGGATGTTAAGAAAACAGGGAATAGACGACAGCGCTCTTTCTCCGATTCAACGGTTAAGTATTGTAGGAACTTCCGGCATGGGAGCTTTGTCCTATATTCCGGAATCGTATATCGGCGAAGAAAAAGTGCTGCCGGAATTAGACCATTTACAACAACTGGCGCTTGATGTATTATCTGAAAAGACAGATACTGATACGGAAATCCTTTATTTTGGCAGCGGAAATTCCGGTGGTTGTCGTCCGAAATGTTTATACCATGACGAAGACGGCGCATGGCTTGTAAAGTTTCGTCATACTTACGACCCCGTTGATATGGGACAAATGGAATTTCGCTATAATGAAATTGCTCGTGCATGTGGGATTGAAGTGTCGGATTTTAAATTATTACAGGGAAAATATTTTGCAGTTAAACGTTTTGATATAGAAAATGGAAAGCGTTTGCATATCGCCACTGCCGGAGCATTACTTAACGAATCTATCTACAATCCCAAATTAGATTATAAAACATTGCTTCATTTGACCGGCTATCTGACACAAAACTCAGCGCAAGTTGACGAAATATTCCGCCGGATGGTTTTCAATGTGCTGACCGACAACAAAGACGACCATGCCAAGAATTTTAGTTTTATCTGTCGCGACGGGCAATGGTCGCTATCGCCTGCTTATGATTTAACCCGCAGCACGGATGGCTATAATGGCGAACATGCTACCTCTGTAAATAACAATGGATTGCCGACAATTGAAGATATGCTTACCGTTGGCGAAACAATTCGCATTCCCCGCAAGAAGGGAACGGAAATGATTGAGTCAATGATTAAGATTTGCCGGGAGATTTTAGCAGAGAGATTTGAATAAAAAAGCGTGCAACCCAATATTCAACAATGATTTTCTTTGCGTTGAAAATATGTTGCTTCTTTAACTTTGACAACATAAATATGTAATTGTCAATAACTTATATGATTATCTAAAACAGATTATCTGTTTTAGATAATTCAAAAAAAGGATTATCTTTTGCGGCAGTCGAAAAGATATGATGACCGAGATGTTTTCTTCCACAAAACGACCATTTTTTGCTTCAACTCAATATCTTGTGCTCGACAAAATAGACAAAGGAATTTATGCTGAATTTATTTCAAAAAATTTCAAGAAAAATAATATTGAAATTGAACAAAATGCGCTTGATTTTATTTTAGAATGGACAAAAGGCTATACGTTTTACACCCAAAGCGTTTGCAATATGGTTTTTTTGTTGACTAATAAAATTGCTGATATTCATACGGTTAAAAGGGCTTGCGCAGAACTTTTGACAAACAATGAGGCGGCATTCTTTCAATATCGAAGACTGCTTACACCCGCTCAATGGGAGATGCTGATAGCAATTGCCAAAGAGAGTGAAATCGTGAAAATCACTTCAAAAAATTTTGTCGGCAAATACAATATCGGCTCACCTGCCGATGTGCGACGAATTGTTAAAGCATTGATAGAAAAGGAGCTTGTACTTGAAACGATTACAAAAACAGAAACAATTTATCAAGTATATGATGTGTTTTTGTCAAGATGGTTGGAGAGAGAATATTAGGAATAACTGAATAACTGAATAACTGATTTTTACCGTTTCAATTATTCAGTTATTCAATTATTCAGTTATTATTTTTTGATAACAATTTTCTTTACCACCGGAATTCCGTCCACATAAATCCGGGCAAGATATGATCCGCTTGCCAAACCCGAAACATCTAATGTTTCGGATATCCCCCTTTGGAGGGGGCAGGGGGAGGATTTCAAAACACAAACACCCGACTGATTGTATATTTCAACTTTTTCAACCGGATAATCGGATTGGATAAATAGGTAATCTTTTGCCGGATTGGGGTAAATAGAAATATTCGATGTATTTATTTCAACTAAACCGCTTGGAGCTGTAATTTTCAATTTCCCGTTGAGCAGAGTATAATTGTAATTATTATCCGAACCGCCCGATAAAACAATATCGTAAAATCCAACAGGTGAATTTATATTTGCTTCGCAAGAAATTGTTGGTAAAACAGCTAAAACGCTCTTGTTTTCGTTGTTCTTGAAACCGGAATACAACAAAGTGAAAGGCGGATTTTCCTTGCCTTGTTCTCGCTGTTTACTTTCAGCGGTGATGGTGAGCGGCGCTTTTGTTATTGTTAATGTTCCGTTTATGTATGTAAATGTATAGTTTGCCGCTTCCGCACCCGCCGGAACAATAGTGTAGGCGCCTGCATTGCTTTGCGAAGAGGCAGGACAGGTGAGCGTCGGTAATTTTGTTAATACCGCTTCGTTATCGTTGAAAACAAATCCGCTGTATTGGCAGGAATATTGTGGCATAGCATCACCATAGACAGCATTTGCAGGATTGGCAGTAACAACTAATCCCTTTTTCTGAACAGTTAATGTTGCACTGGTTTGTGTTGCTGAAAAGCCGTTGGCTGCCGGTTGTGATGCCGTAATGGTTACTGTTCCTGCTTTATATGCAATCAATATGCCCTGCGTTATTTCGGCGATTGAGTTATCGGAACTTTCATAAACAATAGGTATATTATTATTGCTGGTAGCCGCAAACAGAACCTGTTCGCCATAAGTCATTTCCGGCAAAATCAAATTAATAACTGCCGCTGCCGGTTTGATAAATACAGGAAATTCATTGGGTTTAATTTCCCAAACAGTATTAAAATCCCATTGCAATATGGACGATAACCACGATTGGTTTTGAAAATTGGCAGTTAAAATATCTTTGCCGTTTTTGCTGTTTTCATCTTGATTCTCTATTGGATTACCGTTGACGGATACGGAAATGTCAGCATAACAGTTCGTACAAGCATTTCTATAGCCGCCAATTCTTCCTATTTTTGACAAAGAATCATCGTTGTTGTTCGTTATTTGACAATTGGAAACAAAGCAATTTTGGATTTTTCCGTAGTTGTATCCACAAATACCGCCGGAATAAGAAGCAGCAGCAGACGCAGAAATATTTCCGGTATTGTAGCAATTGCTAATCGTAGCGGCTGATGTGAAAAATCCGCAAATCCCTCCGGAATAAGAAGTCGTAGTAGTGAAAGAAGGATAATACGAAAAAGCAGCAGACGCAGAAATATTTCCGGTGTTGTAGCAATTAATAATCGTAGTAGTTAAGGAAGTATTATATCCGCAAATCCCGCCGGAATAAGAAACAGGAGAAACAGTAGAAACAGAAGATAAAGAGGTAGCAGATGCAGAAATATTTCCGGTATTATAACAATTACTGATAATTGTACTGGCAGCATATCCGCAAATACCGCCGGAATAAGAAGGACAACCAGCAGAAGAAGGAGAAATATACGCAGAAATATTTCCGGTATTATGGCAATTGCTAATCATACTATTGTTTGCACTTCCGCAAATACCACCTGCAAAAGAGTAGGTGCTACCCAAAGGACTTCCTGTTACGCTACCTGCTACACCCAAGTTCTTGATCGTAGCGCCGGAAATATTGCCGAAAATGCCGGCACTGGTATTAACTTTTATCTCATATCCTCCTCCATCAAAAATGCCACAAAAAGTATATACTCCATTTCCAATCGTAGTGGTTATTACATCATCTACGCCTGTCAAATCACGCGTAAGTATAAAGTAAGCGCCTGAATAATTTTTTCCGCCGTTTACTTCCGTTGCTAATTGTTGCATATCCGCTTTAGAGGATATTCGATAAGGAGAATTTACTAGACCACTTCCGCCGCTATAGGCGAAAGCGCTTATTGTTACAAATAAACTGGTAAGGGTTGTTAAAATAGTCTTTTTCTTTGTTTTTCCGGTGTTCGTTGCACCTAATAACATAATTACTTTCATATTTTCTTAAAAAGTTAATGATTTTCTCCTACTCGTTTACAGGATTTTCGGCTTCTCCCCTCCTTCAGTCCCTAAGAAGTAAATTCATTTTAAAAAAGAAAGTGTGGAACTGAAATACTTAATTGAAGAAGACGGGTTCTGACAAAACCTTGAGCATCAAAATAAGCAATAATTCCACACCATATCCGAGAAGAAATATGGTTGGAAGAACTTGCTCATTCTCTGCTCTTGAACTGTCAGATTCGCTTCTGAGAATTAAGCAAACACTTTCCGTGTTTAACAAAATGTATGTGTCGTATGACACAACGCAAAGGTAATTATTTTTGTTAATACACAGTGTTTTTCTCCCTTAAAGTGGAACTATTGCTATACTTTAAATTTTAATTTATGGCGTAAAAATAAATTTTTCTTTTGGAAATGTGAGGTCACTTGTTTGTATTGTTATTTTTTCTGCATACTTTTGGAACGCAAAACAAATGATTTTCTTTGTTGTCGAAAAACTTTAACCCAAACAATATGGAATTAGAATTCATCCAAAATCAAATTTTCGAGATAAGAGGCTGCAAAGTGATGTTAGATTTTCACTTGGCAGGTATCTATGGTATTGAAACAAAGGTGCTAAAACAGTCGGTAAAACGTAACTTGAAAAGATTTGCAGGTGATGATTTTATGTTTGAACTAACAAAGCAAGAGTGGAATATCTTGAGGTCACAATTTGTGACCTCAAGATGGGGAGGCGCTCGTTATCAACCTTTTGCATTTACTGAATTAGGTGTAGCGATGTTAAGTAGCGTATTGAATTCAGATACAGCAATTGAAACAAATCGTAATATTATGCGTGCTTTTGTTGCTGTTCGTCAACTCATACTTAATCCTCCTGCTAAAGAGATTAAAGAGTTACAATATGAATTTACGAAATTTCAAGAATATCTCGAAGATGTATTTACAGATTACAACGACATCAACGAAGATACTCGTATGCAGCTTGAACTTATAAACGAAACATTGGCGGAATTGCAAACTAAAAATAAAGAATTAAATAAGCCTCGTCATCCGATAGGATTTACGTCTCCTCAATACTCGCAATAATATGGATAAATAAATTTTTTACTAAGAATCCAAAAAATTCTATTACTATTTACGTCATTTCCAAAAAATATATTAACTTTGCGAGCCTTTTTGTATGTTTTTTGTGAAAAATACAGACAAAGGGCTTGATTTTGAGAGGATAAGATATCTTTATCTGAATAAAATCAAAGAGAGTGTTAAATATTGTCCGGGGTTCCGGATCAATTTAATTATTTATTTATGACAGATCCAATAGCAGATTATCTGACGAGGGTTAGGAATGCTATCAAAGCAAAACACAGAGTAGTGGAAATTCCTGCCTCAAACCTGAAAAAAGAAATCACTAAGATTCTTTTCGACAAAGGCTACATTCTTAATTATAAGTTTGTAGAAGAGGGTCCGCAAGGCTCAATTAAAATTGCCTTGAAGTATGATCCTGTAAACAAAGTAAACGCAATTAAAATTCTGAAAAGAATTTCCACTCCGGGGTTGCGTAAATATGTTGGTTATAAAGATATGCCCAGAGTATTGAATGGCCTTGGTATTGCCGTGCTATCTACTTCTAAAGGAGTAATGACAGACAAGGAAGCACGCGATTTAAAAATCGGCGGTGAAGTTTTATGTTATGTTTATTAATTTAGGAGGAAAGTAGTATGTCAAGAATAGGAAAATTGCCCATTACAATACCGGCGAAAGTAACAATTGAACAAAAAGATAATATTGTTACCGTGAAAGGTCCGAAAGGAGAATTATCTCAATATGTAGATCCGGCCATTAAAATTGAAATAAAAGATGGTAGTTTGACGGTGTCAAGACCTGATGATTCAAAGCAAAACCGTGCATTCCATGGATTGTACCGCGCTTTGATTAACAATATGGTTATTGGCGTGTCTGAAGGTTATAAAAAAGAACTTGAATTGGTGGGAGTTGGTTACCGTGTTACCAATACCGGTAATCTTTTGGATTTTTCATTAGGTTATACTCATAATATCTATATGATGTTACCTCCTGAAATCAAGGTCGAAACTAAAAGTGAAAGAAACAAGAACCCATTGATAATTCTTGAATCGGTAGACAAACAGTTAATCGGACAAATTTGTGCAAAAATCAGATCATTTCGTAAAGTCGAGCCTTACAAAGGTAAAGGTATTCGTTTTGTGGGTGAAGTGGTTCGCAGAAAATCCGGTAAGTCAGCTGGTAAATAATTACTAAAACCATAAAATTATCATTATGACAACAAAGGAATTAAGAAGAATCAAAATAAAACATCGCGTTCGTAAAAACATTTTTGGCACTACGGAACGTCCACGTTTATCCGTGTTCAGAAGCAACAAGCAAATTTATGCGCAGGTTATTGATGACCTGACAGGCAAAACATTAGCCGCAGCTTCTTCATTGGGGATTCAAGATAAAGCTACAAAAAAAGAAGTTGCAGCGAAAGTCGGTGAATTAATTGCAAAAAAATCTCAGGAAGCCGGCGTTCAAACTGTAGTTTTTGACCGCAATGGATATTTGTATCATGGAAGAGTTAAAGAATTAGCTGAATCAGCACGTAAATCAGGACTTAAATTCTAATTGAAAAATGGCAGTAAATAATAAAGTAAAGTCTACTAACGACTTAGAATTAAAAGACAGATTGGTTGCCATCAATCGCGTAACTAAAGTTACTAAAGGAGGTCGCACATTCAGTTTTGCTGCAATTGTTGTTGTGGGAAACGAAGAAGGAATTGTCGGCTGGGGCTTGGGAAAAGCAAGTGAAGTAACCACAGCTATCGCAAAAGGTGTAGAAGCAGCTAAAAAGAATTTAGTAAAAGTTCCAATATTTAAAGGTACAATACCTCACGAACAAATTGCAAAATTCGGAGGCGCACAGGTTTTTATGAAACCTGCCACTACCGGAACCGGGGTTAAAGCCGGAGGCGCTATGCGCGCTGTATTGGAAAGTGTTGGTATTACCGACGTGTTGGCAAAAT
>Ga0123357_10000279_pt1 | contig 48830 bp, 31 predicted proteins | sample TergutEmb28metaG_FD_89873 | JGI IMG/M metagenome (GOLD analysis project Ga0123357, IMG submission 89873) | Embiratermes neotenicus P4 segment gut microbial communities from Petit-Saut dam, French Guiana - Emb289 P4 | ecosystem: Host-associated > Arthropoda: Insects > Digestive system > Gut ...
AATCCGCGTGCGTGTGACACGCGGATCGGCCATGATCGACAGGATTGCGACGAGCCGTTTGGGGAGCATAGCTGCCCACATCACAAAAGCGGAAAAACGGCCAAATTAGATGCGCTTGCCCTGCGGCGGCGGTCCCTCGATGCCCTGTATCCTGCCATTGCCGCTGCTTTCACGCGGGCGAGCCACGGCAAGTCGAATCTATTATAGCGATACGATAATTATGAATTTAGTGTCTGCAGATCATTGCAACACGATTGAAAACGCATGCGACCGAGCTTATCATGGCTTGACAACATGGCCGAAGACGCGCAACGATTCGAAGAAATCGTTGCGCGTCTTCGCGCATCCAGATTCCAATTTGCAATACCATCGATTGGAGATTAGCCATGAACCAAATTCCCAGAGAACCGTCGATTGGCATTCGTAGAACCAGCGGGCTCGCCTTTCCAATGGTTTCGTTGGTTCTGGCGTCGGCGGTTGCATGTTCGGGCTCGAACGCATCATCGTCGAACGACGACGATCCCTCCAGCACGTCGACGGACCCCATTCATTCCGGTGCCAATTCCCTGCCCGACCTCGTTGTCACTTCGTTATCCTACAACGCTTCTACCGGAATATTCGCCTGCACGGTGTACAACCAAGGCAGCGTCGCAACCCCCAAAAATACGTGGATTGGTGTAGAATTCTCGGTAGATGGGAAAGACGCCGCATGGGGAGGGACCACGACCTCTTTGGCGCCCAATCAGTCGCTCACGATAACATCCGGTGATAATGGAAACGGAGCCTATAGCAGCGGCCCATACACGATCGGCGCCGGTACGCACACCATTTCTGTATTGGCCGACAACCAGAATCAGATCGCCGAATCGAACGAAAACAACAATACATTATCGCAACAGATTCAAGTTGGCGCCCCCAGCCCTAGCCCCAATCCCAACCCTAGCCCCAATCCCAGCCCTAGCCCCAATCCCAGCCCTAGCCCCAATCCCAGCCCTAGCCCCAATCCCAGCCCTAGCCCTAGCCAAACTAGCGGCGCGTCGAGGGCAGCGGATTTTCAACATATCTGGGGAACCGCGGGCCACGCTGGGTCCTATAGTAACACGACCAAATTGGCTTCCGATATTCAATATACAGGCATCAAGCAATGGCGGGATGGAACTGGGGATGCGTCACGCGGGGCTTTTCAAGCGATCGCGTCTCAAGGTCTCACGTTCATCGCCCTGCCTTGGTACACATCTGGGACGACGGTCGATATTCCCACGATGATCAACGAATTGAAGACCATGGCGAACCAGGGAGTGCTTGGGGCCATCGAAGGGCTCAATGAACCCATCTATTACCCAATCACCTACCAGGGGCAGACGTCGAGCGGCAGCTCTTGCACGTCTGGCTGTACATTTGCGCCTGTGGCTTCATGGCAGCGCGATTTTTACGCTGCCGTGAAGGCCGACCCGGTTCTTCGCAATTATCCCGTCTATGGCCCGACACTCGTCGGCGCCGAACAGAACAATGTCGGCTTGCAATATTTGACGATTCCAAGCCCCGCTCCGGCAGGCGTGATATTTCCGGCTGGAACCGCGTTTGCCGACTATCAATGCGAACACATCTATACGATTTACCAAGGAAGCGCACAGACGATTGCCAACGGGACCGATTACATTCAACGGATATTCAATAGCGACTACGTGACGACCTGGAACGGATATTCCGGCTACCCGCAGGCACAAGCGAATGCCCTGCCGAAGGTTATCACCGAATTTGGTTATCAGGTAGGAACTCCCAGCCGGAATGGGCTATTGGTCGATCAAAACACTGCCGGCAAAAATATCGTTACCGGCCTTCTCAATGCCTACGCCGAGAGCTATCAGCTCGCTGCAATCTACACATTTTACCCGTGGAGCGGAGACTCGGGCTGGAATCTCTTTTCCGCTCCAGGAACGCCGCTGCCTGCAGCAACCTATATGCACAATCTGGCGGGGCCAATCTCGGACGCCGCTGCGAATGCGAGGACATTTGCCCCTGGAGATCTCTCCTACACTCTTAGCGGCATGCCATCTACGGCAACATCGCTACTGCTGCAAAAATCGAATGGTCAATTTGAGCTCGTCATCTGGAACAATGTTACGAATTGGAATGTGGCCACGGGAACCCCCATTGCGATCAATCCAACCAATGTGACTGTCAATTTGGGGGGCTCCGCTGCCAACGTCAATGTGTATGACATCACTTCGGGAACCACCCCAATCAGCACCTTGACGCACACGAATTCAGTCACCGTTCCCCTCAAGGACTACGCGATGGTGGTTGAGATCACGGGGAATTGAGATCACGTGATGACGCAGCCGCAGCCTACGCCGCCTTGGACTCCGCGCCTTCCAGCTGTGCAACGAGCGCCAGTGCCTGGGCGACGACTTGGTCCATGTTGTAATAGCGGTATGTCGCGAGTCGCCCGACGAAGTGCACGTCCAGTGTGGCGTCCGCGAGCGCTTTGTATTTTCGAAAGAGCTCCGCGTTCTGCGGCCGTGGCACCGGGTAGTACGGATCGCCCTTGCTCGTGGGGTACTCGTAGACAACGGTGGTTTTGGGGTGACGCTGCCCGGTCAAGTACTTGAACTCCGTAACGCGTGTGTAGTCGTGGTCGTTCGGGCAATTGACCACGGCTTCGGGCTGAAACTTTGCGCACGCGTGCGTTTCAAATCCAAAATGGATCGAGCGGTACGGAAGCGGTCCATAACGATGATCGAAAAAATCGTCGATCGGCCCAGTATAAATCATCTTGTCGTAGCGCACCTCGCTGCGCAAAAGGCGATCGTCTGCGCCGAGCACGACCCAGATGTTCGGATGATCGAGCATCCGTTCGAACATGGTCGTGTAACCCTGCGCGGGCATCACCTGAAACGCGTCACCAAAGTAGCGATCGTCGTGGTTCATGCGCGCCGGCACGCGAGCAGCGACCGAGGCGTCGAGCTCTGAGGGATCGAGCCCCCATTGCTTGCGCGTGTAATTGCGAAAGAACTTTTCGTACAGATCGCGGCCGATTTTGCCTATGACGACTTCTTCGCTGGTTTTTGCGTGGGCAACCGGTTCCGCGCACCCGGCAAAGAATTGGGAGATTGAGCCTTCGTCGAGCGATAGACCGTAGAGCAAATTCACGGTGTCGATGTTGATCGGAAAAGGCAGTTGCTTTCCGTCCACCTCTGCGAGCACGCGATGCTCGTAAGGGCGCCAACGGGTGAAAGTTGAAAGATAGTTATACGTACGCCACGAGTCGGTATGGAAAATATGAGGGCCATATTCGTGCACGAGAATGCCCGCGCTGTCGTAGTGGTCGTATGCGTTGCCACCAACATGCGGGCGCTTATCGCAAATGACGACCTTGCGTCCGCGAGAAGCGAGCCGCTCGGCACAAACGGCACCCGCAAAACCGGCACCTACAATCAGGTAGTCGAACATGACAACTCCTCGCGCCTTGCTTGGCTCCGTGTGATCGCCCGCTCGACCAATGCATGCATGCGAGCCCACGTGCGATCCCATGAGGTCTGCGAGAGCAGCTCGTCGACCGCCATCTGTCGTGCGTCGCCGCGCGGTGTTCCGCGTTCGGCAAGGGCCTCTTCTGCCGCGATCACGAAATCGTCGGCACGATCAGCGATGCGAACAAGCGCCTTGTCCGCAAAGGTTCGGACAACATCGCGAATCGATGTCGAGACGACAGGCTTGCCTGCCGCGAGGTACTCGAGCGTTTTCGTTGGGCTGATGTAACGGGTCGATTCGTTGCGCGCGAACGGCATGATCGCGACGTCCCAACCTGCGAGGTATGCCGGCAACTCGGCGTAGGACTTTGGGCCGAGGTAGTGGATGTTCGGAAGCCTGGGAAGCGTTGCCGGATCGATTTTGACAACGGGTCCGACAAGGACAAATTGCCATTGTGGCCGCGCGCGAGCGCTCTGCTCGAGCAGCGGAACGTCAAAACGCTCGTCGAGAACGCCGAAGAAACCAAGCCGAGGATGCGCAATCGACCGCTGATCGCTCGGATCTTGGAGCTTCGTGCGTGCCCGGGCAAAGTGCGCCGCGTCGACGCTGCTCGGAACCGCATGAATGTTCGCGTGGCGCTCTTTTTTTGCCTCCCAAAGGCCATGACCGCCTGTGAAGACGATGTCGGCCATGGCAAAAAGTTCGCGCTCGCGGTCGACGAGCTCGCGGGGAGCGCCGCGGAATAGCGACAACTCGTCCATGCAATCGTAGACAATGCCGGCGTGCTCGAGGTGCCTGGTGAATGGAACAGCCATCGGTGTGTAGAGCCACAAGAGCGGCGCACGAACGCGATCACGCACCACCAAACCATCGAGCAGCTCGGCAAGCATCACTTCGACGGCGCGCGGTGATCTCCCAGCTGGCAGGTGAGGCACAGCGGTCCATAGCGACGGCTCTATCTCGACAACCTCGAGCCGCGGCACATCTGCGTCGAAAATCGGCTCCTCGACGAAGAAAACGCGGTGATTACGCGCGTAGCGGCTCATCAAATGGTTGGGCCGCTGGTAGACGAACCCCCAACGCAAATGCGACAGGCAAAGAACGTCATCGGACGCGCGCGCACGGCCACCGCGATGCTCGCGAAGGAAGGTGGGGCTTTCCATACGCACTGCGCGATGCAGCACACGTGCCGGACCGCGAGAGCATTGGCAGGTGGCGCTTCCTGTTGCCTCTACGCTGGGTCAATGCCGAGCCGACGCAGTAGCGCACCAACGTCGGGATCGCGCCCGAGAAAGGATCGGTAGAGCAAGGCCGGATCGGATGTGTCACCGCGTGCGAGGATCTCGCGGCGGAAACGCTCTCCAACCTCACGGCTCAGAATGCCGCCCTGCCGAAACTTGCTGAATGCATCGGCCTCGAGAACGGTTGACCACTGGTAGGAATAGTATCCGGCAGCATAACCGTATGCCGAGCCAAACAAATGCGAAAAGCCCGCTAGCATGGCGTAATCGGTAGGCAGCTCGGTGGGTGAAAATCGCGCAAAGGTGTCGCGCGCAAACGCCATGACATCGCCATGCACGCGAGCGTCGAACGATGTGTGCAAGAGCAGATCGACCGTGGCAAAACCAAGCTGGCGCATGAGCGCGTTGGCGGCGCGGTAGGTTCGCGCGCGGAGCATGCGCGCTTCGATATCGGCCGCAATGGGCTCGCCAGAGCCTACGTGCCGCGCGAACAGGTCGAGCGCCTCGGGCTCCCAGCACCAGTTCTCCATGATCATCGAAGGCAACTCAACGAAGTCAGAAACCACGCGCGTGCCTGCTTGCGAGCGGATGGACACTTCGCTGAGCACGTGGTGCATCATGTGGCCGAACTCGTGAAACAGCGTCTCGACCTCGCGGTGGTTGAGCAGGGCCGGCTGCCCTGGCGCGCGCGGCGGAGTCAGATTGGCAACGACGACCGCAACGTTCTCGAGCTCGAGATCGGTGCCTGGCAACCGGTCGACGAGCCCTCCCATCCACGCGCCATCGCGCTTCGTTTCGCGCGGGAATAAATCCATGTAAAATGCACCAATACGTTTGCCCGATTCGTCGCGGACCGACCATGCCGTCACGTCGTTATGCCAAGTGCATGCGCCCGAGTCGCGCTCGATGCGCACGCCATACAGGCTTGTCGCAATGGCAAACAGCCCGCTTGTGACGCGATCGAGCGGGAAATACGGGCGGAGTGTTTCCTCGTCGAAATCGTAAAGTGCGCGGCGCTGCTTTTCTGCCCAGTAGGCAATGTCCCACGGCTCGAACTTGCCAGCGCGGTCGTGGCCATGCGTTTTCGCGAAGGCTTCGAGCTCTGCGTTTTCGCGCTCGAACGCCGGCCAAATTCGGTCGCGAAGCATGGTGATGAAAGCGAGCGCGTCGCTGCCGCTTTTTACCATTCGGTCTTGGGTAACGAGATCGGCAAAGTGCATAAAACCAAGCAGCGTTGCCTTCTCTTTGCGAAGCGCGAGCACGTCGCGAAGGATGCTGCGGTTGTCGATATGGGGTGCAGCGGGCGCTGCCGCGGCTCGGGTAACGTGGGCTTTGTAGAGGGTTTCGCGCAGCGCGCGGTTGTCGGCAAACGTCATGACGGGGCCGTACGATGGCGCCTGCAGCGTGAGGCGATAGCCCTTCTTGCCTTTCGCTTCAGCGCTTTTTTGCGCTGCTGCCACGGCGCCTTCGGGCACGCCCGAGAGCTCGGCGCGGTCCACCACGATAAGCTCGAAGGCCGCTGTAGCATCGACCACGTTTTGCGAAAACTTCAGCGTGAGCTCGCTGAGCGCAACATCGATCTCCGCGAGACGCGCTTTGCCCTCGGCATCGAGCTCGGCGCCGTTGCGTCGAAAATCAGCGCACATTTTCTTGAGAAAGCGAGCCCGACCAGCATCGAGCGCCGTGGCGTCATCGGTTGTGGCGTATTCCGAGAGCGCTCTGTACAAAGGCTCGGAAAGAAGCATTTTACTGTAAAATGCACTTATTTTGGGGACCACCGTGCGATAGGCTTCGCGCAAGTCGGCAGTTCCCAACACCGACTCGAGGTGCTCGACGAGCCCCACGGCGTAATCGAGTTCGAAAGTCGCCCGGTCGAAAGCACCCAGCGTATTTTCGAAGGTGCGCCCGCTGCCTCCGGCGCCAATCGCTCCAATCGCGTTTAGCCTCTGATCGGCCTGCGCGAGAAGGTGACTCACCGCGGGTGCGATGTCCTTGGCTTTTACCTCTTCGAACGGCGCCGGCACGCGAACCGTGAGAAGTGCGCGGGCATCGGATAGATCGGTTAGGCAAACTTGCGACGTTTCCTCGGCCATGATTTCCTCGCGAGCACCATAGCCCATGCCCACCACAACACATCGTTCCGATCGCTTTTGCCGCGCGCGCACGACGGCGCGTCCGTTCGCGCCCGTCACGTTCGCTGCGTTCGCTTTTGCAGGTGCGTTTCTTTGCATGGCATGCGCTGCCGGATCGCCGCCCGCCGCTGCACCCGCCCCCTCACCTGCAGCCGTCGATGCAAGCCCGCCCGCGCCTCTGCCCGAGCAAGACGCAGGCAAGCTCCCCAGCGAAGACGCCATTCAGAAAGATTTTTTTGTTGCGTGCGTTGGCGACAAGCCATCGATGCGAGACTATTGCGACTGTTTTTGGACCGAATCTCGTAAAAAGTTTTCGGCGCAAGATCTCTCGCGCCCCGACATCGTGAACGATGCAAACTTCGCTGCAGCGCGCACCGGTTTTGTCAAGGCATGCGCGCCGAAGATACCGAAGTAACGATTCAATCGAATAGTTTCGACTTGCCCTGACTCGCCAGCGTGAAGGCGATAAGCTTGTAGAGTACACGCGCGCCCACGTTGCCGTCCCATTCGTCTTCGGGTTGAAATGGGTTCGGCGCGACTTCGCACAAATCGAAGCCGAGGATTTGGCGATCTGAACGCACAGCCTCGCGGACAATGGCAAAAACCTCGTGAATGTCGAGACCGCCAGGAACCGGCGTACCGGTATGCGGACAATAGCGCGGGTCGAGTCCGTCAATGTCGAACGAGACCCACACGAGCGGCGGCAGGGCAGAAACGACCTCGCGCGCAAGGGTCGAAAACGGTACACCGTCATGCTTCTGTCGCGCGATGTCGCGATCGGTAAAGGTACGAATGCGCGAACCCATTTGAGCGCCAAAGTGCACCTCTTGTTCGCACACATCGCGGATACCAATCTGTACGAGCTTTCCAACCTCGGGAATGCGAAGAAGAACATTGCGCATGATGGAGGCATGCGAATGCTCGAAGCCCTCGTAGGCATCGCGGGTGTCGGCATGGGCATCGATGTGGAGCACGCCGAACTGGCTTGTGCGCGCGGCGACCGCGCAAAGGGCACCGAAAGGCACAGAGTGATCCCCGCCGACAACGCCGACGATTTTCCCGGCGTCGAGCAGGCGCACGACTTCGGCTTCGACCCACTGGTTGACTTCGTCGGACAGCGCATTGACGCGGGCGAGCGCCCCCTCGAGCTCCGCGTCGCGCGGAACCACACGGCCCACGCCGCCGGCCTCGATTACTTTGCGCGCGAGTGACTTTGCCTGGCCGTTTTTCGCGATAATCTCCTCTGACTCGGCGAGCATGTGAATACCCGCAAGGTAGGGGCGATCAACGTCGAGATCATACAAGTCGACCTGGGCACTTGCCTCGAGGATGGCACGAGGCCCATCGGACGCACCCCCACCGTATGATGTGGTCGCCTCCCACGGAACGGGGAGCAGGATCACGAGTGCATCGTTCTCGCCATGGGAGAGCCCAAAGACACCGGAGCCTGCAAGCGCGGGGGCGTTGGGATCAAAGACCATCATCCGGCGAATAGAACACAGCGCCCGACTCGGCTAGGGCGCATGAGTGCTGCGACGGAAACGGTCAACAAAACGACACGGAAGGATCCGTGAGGTGGGGTGCCACGACTCACACGACGCGTATTTCACAACCAAGCCTCTGTCCCAGTACCATTCAATGGAAGTTCGGAGTGGTCCTGCTTGTCGTCTTCATCCTCTTCCTTTGCTTTTGCCCTCGCCCATGCCGTGTTCGCGTTCGCACTATCGTGCACACGTCACGATCTTTCAACGCCTGCCCCAGAAAGCATCACCACCGCGGACTCAGGCGCAGCAAGTGCGCCCAACGCGACCAGCGCAACCGGCACAACCGACGCGTTGCCCTTGAACCGTGCAGCACTGCCGTTACCAGCGAATGTGCGGTTTGTGGGGCGCGTGGACCGCTCGAACCCAAACGCTGTACGATTCGCGTGGTCGGGCACCGAAGTCGTCGGTCGGTTCCAAGGCACGAGCATTTCGGCGCGGATCCGCGACGATGGCACCAACTTCTTCGAAGTCCTCATCGACGGCGAGCCGAAATTCGTCCTGCAGACGCAACCGAACCGCGAGATCTATTCGCTAGCCGAAAGCCTGCCCGATGCCGTACACGAAATTGCACTCTACAAGCGAACCGAGGCACGCGTGGGCGAGGCAGTATTTCTTGGGTTCGAGGGCAGCGCGACCATGATGCCATCGTTGCCTCCATCCACGCGGCGCATCGAGTTCCTTGGCGACTCGATCACGACAGGGTACGGCAACGAAGGCCCGGGCGTTGATTGCACATTCAATCCGGCGCAACAGAACGAGTACATCACCTACGGCGCGATCACCGCACGCATGCTCGGCGCCGAGCACGTGACTGTGGCCTGGTCAGGCAAAACCATCGGCGAGATGACCGAGTACTGGGAGCGCACGCTGCCAGCACGAGCCGAAAGCAGGTGGGATCACCAATCGTGGGTGCCCCAGCTCGTTGTGCTCAACGTTGGAACGAACGATTTTGCCATTCGCGATCCTGGCGAGCCGCGGTTCGTTCGCATGTATATTGCACTTTTTTCGCGTGTGCGTGAAGCTTACCCCAACGCCCTGGTCGTGTGCGCGCTCGGCCCCATGCTTTCCGATGCCTACCCGGCCGGGCGCCGCAATCGCACGCTCGCAAAGCGCTACATGCAAGCAACCATGGAAAAGCTAAAGGCAGCAGGGCAAACTCATTTTGAGTACCTTGATTTTCTCGAGCAACGAGAAAGCGACGGACTCGGCTGCGGTTACCACCCAGGGAGAACGACGCACGCCCTGATGGCCGAGCGGCTGGCCGCGTTCGTGAAGGAGCGACTCGGATGGTAATCCGGATGAGTACGCGGGGTTGTTTTCGGGCACACTGGTTCGCCATCGCGACCGCAATGGCCATGGCAACGGCAATGGCTTCGTGCACGGCACAACCGAGCTCGCCCGCAGAGCTGCACGACACCGCCGGCCCCCATCGCGCGTCACAAGCGCATGAGGAGCAGACGAATTCGATCATGACGAAGGAGGCGCAGGCGATCTCCCCGCGCGAAGAGCTCACCCAGTACCTTCACGCGCACGTGCCATCAGGCGGCGTGGTGGTCGACGACTTCGAGGCGCTGCGCGTGATGCACACGATTGCGCCCGGCGACACGCATGCGTCGCTCGCAGCCGCCTACCTCGAGCTCACCAGCATTTATAACGTGCGTGATTTGCAGAAAGTTTTGAAGCAAACGATTCCGATTCTGCGCGCAGGCGAAAGCGTGCAAATTCCAAGTATTATCACGAAGGCTCCCAAGCAGAACCCGGAGGACGACCGCCTCGGGTGGCCGGAAGATCGCGCCTTGCACGCGCTTTTTCTCACCGGACCGTATGCGCAACTGAAATGGACGGCAACGCTCGACAAGATGGCACAAAGGGGCCTCAACGCCGTTGTTTTGGATGCAAAAGACTATATGGGCACGGTCAACTACCCAACCAACGCGAAGCTTGCCCTCGAAACAGGAGCCGCCAAAAAGCCATCGATTCCGAATCTGGCTCGCGCCATCCGCTTTGCACACGACCGCGGGATTCGCGTCATTCTCCGCATTCCGTGCTTTCACGATCCCATTGCGGACAAGAAAGCGAAGGACGCTCGGCTGTCGATTCGCCACGCGTCCGGGACCGTTGCGCTGCACATCGACTGGATCGATCCAACGAACACCGAAGCGCAAGACTACGCGATCGATCTCGCGCGCGAAGGCATTGAAGCAGGAGCCGACGAGATCAACCTTGATTACGTAAGATTCCCGGTTCACCTCGGCCAGAAAACCGCGCGCCTGCCCGACCCGAAAGACCGGTCGGCGATCATCGCCGATTTCGTGCGGCGCGTGCACGCGGTAACCAAGCCAGCAGGTGTCATGCTTTCACTCGACCTGTTTGGCGTAACGGCCACAGGCAGTCGCGACGACATCGAAAAGCTTGGCCAAGACATTGCCGTTGTCGGAAAAGAAGCCGAAGTCATCATGCCGATGGTGTACCCATCCCATTACAATAAAGGATACAATGGCTGGAGCATTCCCGGCGATCACCCTGAAATCGTAGGCATTGGTACGAAAGCCGCCGTCAAGCAACTGTCGCAAGCAAAGGCGACAACGATCGTAAGGTCGTGGCTGCAAGCGTTTCCGTGGCGCATGACGACGTACGGCGCGAGATATGTCGTGAGCGAGGCCAAAAGCGCCGAAGCGAATGGCAGCGTGGGCTGGGCGATGTGGAGCCCGGCATGCGAATACAGCGCGGTGTGGGCCGGCTTTCCACCAAAAGCAACGCCAGGCGCAAGAAACAAAACCAGCGCGGCAATTCAATGAGCACTCAAATCGAAAGCGGTCCACGGCGAATTTGCCAAAACAACTTAGAGCATGGCAACGTCGAACAGCGATCACCCGTAACGGAGCGAGGTCAATTTTGGTCAAGACAACGAAGGTCCTCTCGATTGCCACGGTTCTCGGCGCCGCGTTCGCCGCGTCTGCAGATGCGCGTGCACAAAGCGTCATTCGGAATCCCAACGATCACCCGAAATACTCCGTCGAAGTCGAACCGCACGGCGTTCTCGGCTGGGCCGATCTTTACACAAGTTCCGGCTTTGGGCTCGGTGGCCGCTTTTCGATTCCCATCGTCGACCCTGGCTTTATCCCAACAATCAACAACAACGTTGCAATCAGCTTTGGCATCGATTGGGTTCATTACACCGGCTGCTATTACGCCGGCACCCACTGCGGCGCTGACTACTTCATGTTTCCCGTTGCGCTGCAGTGGAATTTCTGGCTCACAAAGCAGTGGAGCGTTTTCGGCGAACCAGGCCTTTTCATTTACCACGGCTTTTACAACAACGATTTCTGCAACGGACTCGTTGGCTGCTCGAATCCAACGGTTACAAGCATTGATCCGGCCTTTTTCGTAGGCGCTCGCTACCACTTCAACAACAGAACCGCACTCACCATGCGCGTGGGTTATCCATATCTATCCATCGGCGTATCATTTTTTCCTTAGACCGCGACTTCGCGGAGGGGTGAATTGCCGCAGGCCCGAACGAAAAGATCGCGTCAAATTAAAAACAATAGGCCTGTAAATTTCTATTCGAACGCGTTGCTACAGTACCGCCAATGCGCTCGATTCATGGTCACCTGCTCTTCGTCGCGTCGGCGCTCTGCGCTGTCTCCATCGCCGTTGCGTGCAGCAAAGAACCTTCGATCGAATTACCGAAAACCCTGCCCAGTGGAGGAAATGTCGTTGAAAACGATGCCTCGGTGGTAGGCGGCACCAACCTTGCGTCGGGCGATACCGACGCCGCCGCGCCTGCTGGGTGTACAGAGAACCTCGTTGCCAATGCGGCCTCGGGCACTTTCGTGGCCAACTCGGGCACAACGAGCGAAGCATGCGGAGACGAAAGCGAGCCGTGCAAAACGATTTCGCTTGGTATTGCGCGGGCGCTCGCAGCATCGAAAGCAAATGTGTATGTTGCACGCGGGACATACACCGAACACGTGGTGCTCGAGGCCGGCATCCACGTCGTGGGCGGGTGGAACGCAACCACGAACGGATTTGCTCGTGTGTGTGATGCAACCATCACCACTCTGCGCGCAAGCACGGCGGACAACGTGACGGTCGAAGCGCACGATCTCATAAGTGAAGCAACCGTTGCGATGTTGAGCATCGAAAGCAAAGCGCAGGCGGATGTGGACGCCGGCGAGTCGCTTTATGGGATCATGGTTACGGGTAGCACCACGACGCTCACCCTCGAAGACGTCGTCGTCCGAGTCGCTGGCGGCGGTTCGGGCACCGACGGCGCGGCGGGGAGTGCTGGCGCGGATGCAGTCGGCGTGGGGTGCACGCCGGTGGGCACCAGCGCCAACGGCTCGGCGGGCACGCCGGGCACTGGCGCGGGGGCGTCCGTATTCTCGGCTACGGGCATCGAAACGAACCTTGGCGGTGCAGGTGGCAGCGGCAGCACGGGCGAAAACGGCACGGGCGCAGGGGCTGGCACCTGCATCACGTGCGGAACCTGCAACACCACGTGCGAAACCTGCGAAGCGAATGACACGGACGACACAACCGACACGACCGACACGTGCAATCCGTTGAGCGCCTTCATCCCTGATCCCACGCCCACCTGCGGAAGCAATGGCACGAGCGGCTGCGGGGGCCAGGCAGGCACCGGTGGCAGCGGCGCCACGAGCGGAGGAAGCAGCATTGGCGTTTACGCGTGGAATGCAAGCGTGCAGATTGCACACAGTGTGGTGCAAGCTGGTAACGGCGGCGCAGGCGGCAACGGCGGCGCGGGCGGCAACGGCGGCGCAGGCACCCAAGGCGCGGCAGGAACAAGCCCTTCGTGCGCGACGTCGTGCAATGACACGTGCATCCCGGTGCTCGCCAGCGCGCCGGGTGGCAGCGCGGGTGGTGCGGGCGGCAACGGTGGTGCGGGTGGCGCGGGCGGCGGCGGTGCAGGCGGCTCGTCGATTGCGATTTATCAAGGGGGCACGGGCGTTGTCGTCCCGACGAGCACCGTGCTCGTGCACGGTAATGCGGGCACGGGCGGAACAGGCGGAGAGAGTGGAACCGCCGGCATCGCAGCCGACCGCATTCCATGAGGGGCACCCACAAGGGGTGCCCCTACATCCAAACAAACGCACATTCGTAGGGGCAGCCGCTTCTCATATCGAAAGCGGTCAGCGGTGTTTGGCGTAGATGGCGTCGCGCCACATCAAAAGATCTTCGAAGCTTTCTGCAACTCGTTCGTTCGTCCATATCGCACGTGTTGCAGGACCAATCGGCGCGCGATCGGTAGGGCGCACGGAAGCAAGCGCACTGGCGATGGCGATGTCGGCAAACGAAAACGAACCAAGCAGATATACTTTGCCGGTAAGAGCTTTGCGGACATCTTCGAGCGCGGGAATGAGCTCTCGATCGATTTGCCCCTGCACATCGGGAGGCACCGCGTGCTTCACGCGCAAAAAGAACGCGACAGCCATGGCGGTTGGCGCAAGCAGCGTGCGAATCGGCCCGGGCAAGAGCGACGGCAATGCTTCACGCTGCGCGGCGCGATTTTTCAACAGATGCGACAACACCCATGCGCGCCCAGCGCAAAGCATGCGATCTGCAAGCGTTATGTAGCGGTCTATGCTGCCGTTGTCATTCCGAACAAAAAGAGGCGTTCCGCTACCCATGCGATCGGCGTAGCGTGCGATCTCGACACTTGACCGCAGGATTTGTTTTCCGTCGATGAGAAGCGGAACGGTCACGTTCTTTTTAGTAAGCGTTCCTGCTTTTTTGCGGAGTAATACCTCGCCGAGCAGCGGTATGTGCTCGTGATAGCGGTAGGCAAGGCTGTGATGGTCGAGTGCCCAGAGGGCTCGCTCGGTCCATGGAGATTGGAGAAACCCGTAGAGCGTTCGCATGACATTGCCGTATACTCGACGCCGTGAATGAATTCGTTCTTATCCCAACGAAAAGCCAAATCCGTCTCAACACCTTTGCCGAAGGCCTATTGTCCAAGTTTGCGCACGATCTCGAGCTGCGGTGCATAGGGCTTTCGGGAACGGCAACGCGCGAGCAAGGCGAACAAGCATCGCCAGGCGTTGCAGGAACAGCAACGATTAGCGTTCCCCTTAGTGGCATCGAAGTCACGGGCACGGTGCACGGCACCCGCATCAATTTCGAAGGGCTGTCGGCGAAGGACCGCCGCGATTGCCTCGAAAAAATGCGCCACGACGTTTTTCACACAGACGAAAGTGGCGTTATTCGCATTGAAGTCACGCTTCGCGACGGCAACGCGCAAGTTCGCATCGTGCCGCCCAAGGGAAAAACGGTCGAACTGAGCACCCAAGTGAATGTGCACGAAGAGTCGGGCACCGTCATTGGCAAAGGAACGCTCGAACTGTCGCTCATGGCCATTGGCTCTGACGTGGTCAAAGGCCCAATGAACTCGTTCCGTGTGAAAGATCGAGTTGTGCTGCATTTCGATGTTGCCTTCGCACCGAAGTAGCTAGGGCGCGGGCGGTGCCGGTAGTGGTTCCGGCGGGGGATCAGGAAACACGGGCAACGGCTCGTCCATCGCGTTCGGCGCATTCGAAACGGTCGGTGCGCCGGCATCGGTAGGCTTTGATGGCGGATGCTTCGAGCCCGTTCGCTTGCCGCTTTTGGCCGTGCGAGGTGCGGGCGCAGATTTCGTTTCGGACGACGTTGCTGCTGGCGGCTTCGACACTTTGGTGGGTGCCGCATGCGCACCTGGCTTTGACGCATCCACTGGCGCAGAGGCAACCACGGGCGGCGTAGCAACCGGGGCTGCGATCGGAACTTGGCTCGGTTCCATCGGCGGCGACGGCGAACGCGCCATGCTGTTCGCGCTCGCCGCGCTCGCGGTGGCCGTGGAACTACTTGCATCTTGCATATTTTCGGTCAGCGCAGCAGATACCGATGCCCCGCGGTGCTGCACGAGCGTGCCGGCCGCAATGACAACGGCAAGCACCGTCGCCGAAATCGCCAGCACCGCCAAAGGCGAACGCCGCGGCATGGGCTCGACCTGCGAAAGCAATCCCTGCGCACGCGTTTCGGCAGGCAACGGCGCAGGCAAATCCGTGCTCGAATATGTGCATAGGCCACGCAGCTCGGCGCGCATCTCACGTGCGTTGCTGAAGCGGTCCTCGCGTCGCTTGCGCATGGCTTTCAGGCAAATCGCCTCGAGCCGCTCGTCGATCGAAGGGTTGATCGCGCGCGGCCGCGTGGGCTCGTCGGTCACATGCATGAGCGCCGTGGCCACCGCCGTGGTTGCATCGAACGGCACCGCCCCTGTCATCATCTGGAAGAGCAAAACGCCCATTGAATACAGATCGCTTCGCGCGTCGAGGCTTTCGCCGCGCGCTTGCTCTGGCGACATGTACGCTGGCGTTCCAACGATGAGCCCTTCCCCTGTTACACGCGAGCCGCTTCCCTGCTGCTCGAGCAACTTGGCCACACCGAAATCGCACACTTTGACGATGTCGTGACGGCACCCTTCGTCGTCTTCGCCTTCGAGCAGCATGATGTTTTCGGGCTTTAAATCCCTATGCACCACGTTCATTTCGTGGGCCACGGCGAGAGCCGCGAGAATCTGCGAAGCAATGTCGATGATGCGCGGCGCGGGCATGGGCCCGACCTCGTCGAGCACGTCGGCGAGCGTGCGGCCGTCGAGGTACTCGGTGGCCATGAACAAAAGACCGTCGTCTTGTTCGCCGAAGTCGATGACACGCATCGAGCTTGGGTGGTCGATGCGCGACGCAGCCTGCGCCTCGCGCAGAAACCGCGCCGCAAACGACGGATCGGAAGTAAGCGGGCGATGCAGAACCTTCACCGCAACGGTGGTGCCGAGCGCGATTTGGCGCGCGCGGAACACGGCCCCCATCGCCCCTTCGCCGACAAGAGCTTCAATCTCGAAGCGTCCGGCGATCTTCCGCCCGATGAGTGACATACTATCCATGATATCGACCCTACCGAATGAGACGCCACCGGGTCCATTTCTTGCGCCCCCAGCAGGCTGCTGAAGAAGCCTTCAGCAGCCTGCTGGTCACGTTTCATCTCGGGGAGGCACGCGCCTCCCCGCCCAAAAAAACGCGGTTTTTTGGGGTCCCCACCCCACGCGAGCGCTCCGCTTGATTTGGTCTGCTTCAAAACTTCGTTTTTCAGCAGCCTGCTAATGGATGAGTTCGAAGAGACCGGCTGCGCCCATGCCCCCACCTATGCACATGGAAACAACGCCGTAGCGGCCGCCACGACGTTTGAGCTCGTAGAGCAACGTGGCGGTGAGCTTCGCGCCGGTGCAGCCGAGCGGGTGGCCAAGGGCGATGGCGCCGCCGTTGACATTGAGTTTTTCGTCGGCGATGCCAAGCTCGCGCTGGCAGTAGAACGATTGGCTCGCAAACGCTTCGTTGATTTCGAATAAATCAATGTCACCTAATTTGAGATTGTTCTTTGCAAGAAGCTTTTGGATCGCGGGAACGGGTCCAATGCCCATAATGGCTGGATCGACGCCAACGGTAACGTACGAACGAAGATAACCAATGCCTTTGAGGCCAAGAGCCTTGGCCTTCTCGCCGCTCATGACGAGGGCAGCCGCAGCGCCGTCGGACAACGGCGAACTGTTGCCAGCCGTTACCGTGCCCCTTGCGGCAAACGCGGGCTTGAGCGACGCGAGGCCTTCGGCGGTCGTGTCCGATCGCGGTAGCTCGTCAACCTTGAAGTCAAATGTCTTTTTTTCACTTCCTTCGTAGCGAACGGCTTTCACCGTTACAATTTCATGATCGAACTTGTGCGCCGAGATAGCCGCCGATGCCTTTTTTTGGCTGCTCAAGGCAAACGCGTCTTGATCTTGTCGCGAAACATGGAACCGGTTGGCAACGTTCTCGGCCGTGATGCCCATGGGCGTGTACACGCTCGCGTATTTCTCCATCGCTTCGGGCGATGCACTGAGCTTGTTGCCCGTCATAGGAACCATGCTCATCGACTCCACGCCGCCCGCGACAACGATGTCGTTCGAACCCATGGCAATCGCGCCCGCCGCAGTGGCAATGGCCTGCAAACCGCTCGAGCAAAAGCGGTTGATCGTTTGTGCACTGGTCTCCACCGGCAGCCCGGCAAGAAGGCCGGCAACGCGCGCCACGTTGAGCCCCTGCTCGCCCTCCGGCATGGCGCAGCCAAGCACGATGTCTTCGACGTCTGACGGCTTGATCTGCGGAACACGGGCGACAAGCCCACGAATCACTTCACCGGCCAGCTCGTCGGGGCGCTTTTGTGCGAGCGAACCCTTGAGCGCACGCCCCACGGCACTGCGAACCGCTTCGACGATGACGATGTCTTTCATAACGCAACTCGTAGGCTGAGCCCTTCGCGCGGGCAAGACTCATTGGGAGCTACATGCATTGCGCACGGCGCGGCATCAAGGTAGCTGTCGGCGCATGATGCCAATTCTTTACGTCGGCACCCGCAATTACTCGACGTGGTCGCTTCGCCCGTGGCTCGTGCTCACGTGGGCTGGGCTCGATTTCATCGTGGACTCTTCCATCCAATGATAACGTTTGAACCGCAGATGACACCGGAGTTGCGGTTTATGATCCCCGCCGCGTGTTTCACCCCAATCCAAAGTCGATAAAGGCCTTGCGGTGATGCTCCGCTGAGTCGGCGCCAAAGCAGCAGAAGGTGACGTGCGCGAGCGTTCCGGGGCGCTCGGAGACCTCCGACACGACGGTACCGACCGCGATCCGCGCCGCGCGATCGGCGGGGAAGCTATAGACCCCCGTCGAGATCGCCGGGAACGCGACCGAAGCGAGGCCATGTTTCGCGCAGAGTTCGAGTGAGCTGCGATAGCAGGATGCGAGAAGACTCTCCTCTTTGGCACCACCATCCCGCCAGATAGGACCGACTGTATGGATGATGTGCCTGGCGGGCAGTCGATAGCCTCTCGTGATCTTGGCGTCCCCGGTCTTACATCCGTTGAGCGTCCGGCATTCTTGAACCAGCTCGGGTCCGGCGGCGCGATGAATGGCACCGTCGACCCCGCCGCCGCCAAGGAGCGACCTGTTCGCCGCGTTCACGATGGCGTCGTATGCGAGCTTGGTGATGTCGCCGACGACAATATCGAGTTTGGCTTTCCCGACTTCGGCGACGAGGATCGGGACGGGTTCAGCGGCGGTCATGATCTCCCGTCTTAAAGCACGGGCAACATCAGTTCCTCAACGGCTTGTTGTTCATCAGCATGTATTGCATGCGCTCTTGGCTTTTCGGCTCGCCGCAAAGGCTCACGAACGCATCGGCTTCGAGATCGAGCATTTCACTTTCCGTTACCTCGCGCGAGCCGCCGCCAACGCCGCCGCAAAGAACGACTGCGAGCTTGCGCGCGATCTTCGCGTCGTGCTCCGAGGCGTAGCCACCGGCAACGAGCGTGTCGACCATCATATTCAGCGTGGCAATGCCGCTGTCGCCGGGCAAGCGGTGCGCGCGGGCAATGGGTGCATGGTAGCCCGCGCTGGCAAGCCCAATGGCGCGCGCCTTTGCCTCGGCGACCACGCGCGCTTTATCGAATGACACGCCGTCGGTTGGACGGAAAAACCCACATGCCTTTCCTTCGTGTGCCGATGTAGCAATCTTGGCAAGGGCAATATTTTTGAAGGTTTGAATGACGTTTTCATAAATATTGATGGCTGTGCCTTCGGCAATGGCCTCGAACGAACGCCAGAGCATGTTCATGTTGCCAGCGCCGCCAGGAATGAGACCCACGCCCACTTCCACAAGACCTGAATAGGTTTCGGCCGCGGCTTGCACCGCGTCGCTGCCAAGGCAAAGCTCCAGCCCACCGCCGACCGTCACGCCGAAGGGCGCCGCCACCACCGGGATGCGTGCATACTTCAAGCGCTGCACGGCGCCCTGGTAGCCCTTTACCATCTTGCGAATGTCTTCCCACTGCTTCGCGACCGCCGCCATCACGACGAGCATGAGGTTTGCGCCAACACAAAAATGCTCGCCTTGATTGGCAATGACCAGGGCACGAAAGTCGACTTCCGCCTTGTCGGCCGCCTGGCCAAGCATGGATATCACGTCGGGATCGATGCTATTCGCTTTGGTTTTGAAGGTGAGGCCAAGCACGCCGTCGCCAAGATCCCACGCCTCTGCGCCATCGTTTTTGAGAACCGGAGCTTGCCCGCGGCGAAGAATCTGTAAGGTAGCGTAGCGTGGGTCTTTCTTTTGTGGGGCATAATCGCCTTGAACAAGGTCGAAGACTTTGCCACTTTGATAGAAAGCCGACGCACCGATCGCCCTCATTTTTATGATGGAGTCGGGCAGTTTGTGCCCCGCCTTCTCCATGGCGTCGGCGGTTTCGGCGAAACCAAGCGCATCCCAAACCTCGAACGGCCCGAGCTCCCAATTGTAACCCCACTTCATGGCATGATCGATCGCGACCACGCTGGCTGCGATTTCGCCAATGCGACGCGCCGAATACGCAAGGCTCCGGTAAAGAATCTTGCGTGCAAAATCGCCTGCCTTGCCCTTGTCAGCCGCAAGCTTTGTCACGCGTTCACGCGGGTCTTCGATTTTTGCGAGAGCCTTGGTTAGAGCTGCAATCGCCTCGTCGCCGCCTTTCGGACGATACTCGAGTGTTTTTGGATCGAGCGATTGAATCTGCTTGTCGGCTCCCTTTTTGAAAAACCCGCCCTTCGTTTTGTCGCCAAGGAGCTTTTTGTCGACCATTTTTCGGATGTAATCAGGGACTACGAAAACATCGCGATCCTCATCGCTCGGCAGCGACTCGTAGCAATTGTCGGCAACGTGAACCAACGTGTCGAGACCAACCAGGTCGGCCGTGCGAAAGCTTGCACTCTTCGGGTGCGCCATCGGCAACCCCGTGATGTTGTCGACGTCCTCCGGGGAAAGTCCGTCCGCCAACATCTGGTGAATCGTTGACATCAACGCGTGTACGCCGATGCGATTGCCAACGAAGTTCGGCGTGTCTTTGCCAAATACAACGCCCTTGCCAAGCACGTCTTCCGCAAAACGAGTGCAATATGCAACAATTTCCGGATCGGTTTCCGGCCCCGCCACGATTTCGAGAAGCTTCATGTAGCGAACGGGGTTGAAGAAGTGCAGAACGACAAAGTGCTTTTTGAAGTGCAGGCTTCTTCCTTTCGTCATTTCGGCAATGCGCAAGCCCGACGTGTTCGACGCAACGATGCAGTGTGCAGGCACAACCTTTTCGAGCTTGTCGAACAGGGCTTGCTTGGCGTCCATTTTTTCGATGATCGCCTCAATGACGAGATCGCAGTCGCGTAACTTGTCGAGATCGTCTTCCACGTTGCCCGCGGTCACGAGGCGCGCATGGCTTTTGTGGAAAAAAGCGGCTGGCCGCGCCTTGATGGCCTTTTCGAGCCCGCCTCGAGCCCACGCACTGCGCTTATGCGGGTCCTTTTTCTCGTTGTTCGAGAGGTTGGGCGGAACGATATCGACAAGAAGAACCTCGAGACCTGCGTTGGCGAAGTGGGCGGCGATGCCACTGCCCATGACACCGGCTCCAATGACCGCGGCACGACGAATCGGCTTATGCATGACGCACGCATCTGACCCCACACAGGCGGCGCACGCAAGTCTTCCCGCGTGCCACGTCGCCCCGGTGTGACCCCGTCGTCGTCACCTCGTGCCGCCGAGGATCGGACGACGCGCCGTCCAGTCACGCCGAACACGTTGGGTTGGCGCGCGCACGCACACCGAGGCAGCGGAGGCCGGCGAGTGCTGCGACGCCGGGTGCGGCGACTCGGGGTTCGACGCCGCGCGCACGCGTTTTTGCCGCCCCCGCAGCGGCGCCATGTGAACGGTTCTCGGTCGCGATGGCGCGTTCGACCCTTCGCCCCGCGAGCGATCGCCGCGCCCGCGCTTCGGCACGCGTCATGAACTCACGCTCGCCGAGGCCCTCGAAAGTAGCGGAGGCCCCTTGGAGAAAAAAGACGATGAAACACACTAGATGGCTTGGCATGTTGGGCGCGTGCGCAGTCGCAACGGCCGTCGCATGCGGTTCCAGCGGCAATTCCTCAACCAATCCTTTAAAGCCCGCAGCAGAACTTCCGGACTGTACGCGATCGGCGGATTTCTGGATGAACAACCCCGACGCGTGGCCTCCCACAGAAGTGACCTTGGGGCAGGGCCCCGGGGGAGATGGCATCGTATACGACCAGACCGATCTGCAGCGAATCCTCAACACGCAAGTCAATTCCGGTGATCGCTATGTGGACGACCTCGTGGCTCTTGCGCAGGCGCTGATCGTCGCGAAACTAAACGTCGCGCAAGGTGCCGACGACGCCGCAGTGTCGGCGTCGATCACGGAGGCAGACACGCTCATTGGTTTGCTCAACCCACTAGTCGGCGACTACTTGCTCGATGACGTCGCCGACGCCGATGCCATCCGCCTCATTGAGACACTCAGCGACTTCAACGAAGGGATCACGGGTCCTGGCGCGTGCCCTGCCGAAGAGCCAGATGCAGGCACCGACGCCGGTGAAGAAAGCGACGCCAACGACGCGGGCGCCGACGCCAGCCAGGAAAGCGACGCAGGCGAACAACAAGACGCGAGCGAGCAAGAAAGCGACGCCGCCAGCGATGCAGGCAACCAACAGACTGACGCAGGCAGCGACGCGGGTCACCCAGCCGATGCAGGTCCTCTGCCGGGCGACGCAGGTCGCCCCCCCGCACCTCCACCTGATGCAGGATATACCTTCTAGCGAATAGGGAAAAAGGCCTTTCCATGCGACCTCTCGCTCTCCCTCTTATCTTTGCTTTTCTCAGTGCGTGCTCTTCGAGCCCTCCGGGGGAGCGAGAGGGTCGCGCGGCCTTGGCCTTCACAAGCGACACCTCGATCCTCTTCGACTTCGAGTTTGACGGACGGCTCTTCGTCGACGCAGAAACCGCCGGAGGTGACGTCAAACCGTTCATCCAAACGCAGATTCTCTATACCGCAGGGCAACTCAACGGAGATCGGTCTCTCGGCCGCTATGGCCAGCTCGAACTCTCGAACATCCACATCTCCCCGACCGACGACTCGTCCACCTTCGAAGTCGACTACCACGGGAGCCTTCCGGTCGCATGGGGCAACGGAGCCGCGCCGTCAAGCTACACGTTCGTCCTGCCGGCGCGTGTTGGCGACGACGACCAGAATGCCTTTGCCGCCAAGTACGGCACGAACTGCGTCAACCCTGACGAGGGACCACCGGTCGATGCCTCGCGCATGTTCATTTCGTATCGGCCGTACATCGCAGGATGTTCCCTTGACCCGAACGACATCGTATCGTTTCCTGCATCGGTTCTTGCCTCGACGGAAAACACGAACGGCAAATACCCTGAATACCAGTACATCTGGGCGGACAACGAGCTCGACGTGATCGCGATGTTCAGCGTCAGCAACGAAGGCGCGACAGACAACGACGACGACGAAGGCATTGCAACCTACAACGATTTTGTTACCCAACTAAGTGACTATTTCACAAAAATCCAACCGAATTCCTCCAAGCGCACCGCCCCCGACGGTCTGACGCAAACACCAGGCGTTGCCATGCCGACCGTCGCATTCACCGCAACGCTCGATGACGGTCGCAAGGTCAAAGTCGACGTGCGACTCACCAGCTACCACGTCGCCGACGACGGAGCGGACTTCGACGACTGGTACAACGCACGAACGCCGTCTGCCGACGCCATCGTTTACGCGGGTCATGCAGGACTCGGCTACAACTTTGAAACTTTGGAGCAGAAGGGCGTGTTCCGCTCGGGCCAATACATGATTTGGTTTATGAATTCTTGCGATACGCTCGCCTATCTCGATCGCACGCTCATCGATCGCCGCGCCGTTTTGAACCCCGACGACCCAAACGGCACGAAGTACATGGACACCATCGCAAACGTGATGCCCGGGTACTTCTCGGTAAATGCAGCAACCACACTGACGTTCATCGACACGCTCGTTACATCGGCCGGTCCCTCTGCAACTCCGAAGACGTACAACGAGTTCTTGTTGCAGATCGATCCGGAAATAGGCATGATCGTAACAGGCGAAGAAGATAACACCTACGAGCCGCCTGCCAGCGAACCAGCCGACGCCGGCGACCATCCAGCGAATACATCGGTAGATCCCAGCGCCACCGGCGAGCAGCCTCAGACAAGCACTGAGCCAAGTGCAGGGGGCAGTTCTTGCGCCGCCGCCTCTGCTTCTGGTGGTGGGCGCTCGCAACCATGGGCAGCGCTCGGCTTCTGCGCGGCTGCGGGCCTTGGAGTGCTCCGGCTCCGACGCCGCCGCTCCACCGACAAGTCATGAAATCCCGAGATGGTGCGACTATCACTCTGATCAAGATGTCTGGATCACGGTCTGACAAGCACTGATTGATGCGCGTGATTTCGCGGTCTTAGCTTCATTTGAAGACGCGGCTCATCTCTTGCTATATTGGCGTAGCGGAGATTCGGCGCATGAATTCACAATTTGGTATTTCTTCACGCAGCGGCCTGACCCTGCTCGTCGCAATAAGTTCAGTGGCGTGGGGCTGTGGCGGGGCCACCACCGATGATGCGACAACGACAAGCTCGGTGCGAGCAAGCCTTCGCCGCACACAAAGCTGCGGCGATCTTTTAAGTGGTTTGCAGGCCGATGCAGCCTTCAAAGTGAATCACGCCATTGACGAGCAAATCGCTTCGACGAAGCAGTGTATCGCACTCTATGGTGACGGAGCCTGCGTTGGTGGCTATGTCGGTATGGGTATAGGCGGCGTGGCCGGGGGCGATGCCAACGCGGCAACGGCGGCGCCATCAGTGCCAGCCGCCGACAACAACAGCGCATCGGGCGGCACCACATCGAGCGGCGATACCACCGAGGCCAACGAACCAGGTGCAAGCGACCACTCCGACACGAACGTGCAGGTTGCCGGCGTCGACGAAGCCGACATCGTCAAAACCGATGGAACGAATCTTTACCTTATTCATGGCCGCACCTTCAAAGTCATCAAGGCATGGCCCGCGACGGACCTTACGGAGGTTTCGTCGTTTGACCTCGAGGGGCAGCCAACCGAAATGTTCGTGGCCGACAATACCGTAGTCGTCTACTCGAACGTCAATGGCGCCGCCGTTTACGCGGCTGCGGGCGTTCAGCCAAAGGCTACGTATTACGATTACGGCTACGCCTACGCGTCGAACGCAATCGCACCGCAGGCTTATGCACCGCTCACAAAGATCACGGTGCTCACGTTGTCGAACAATCAAGCGAGCCTTGCACGCGAAATCTACTTCGAAGGGAATTTCGTTGACGCGCGGCGCGTTGGGCCCAACGTTCGCACCGTACTGTCAGGCAGCGCCCACGGACCCGCACTCAAATACAGCATTTACGATTTGTATCCGGATATGGGCGCGGGCGCAGCGCCTCCCGATGCTGCTGCCCCACCAACGAACGCGGCGACGCCCGCGGACGCAGGCCCCACGACAGCGGTGGATGCAGGCCCCGCAACACCGGCGGACGGAGGCACGGCGGTCATGTCGCAACGTGTTGCCGCAACCACCGTGACCTATCCAACGACAGGAACGGCATTCATTAAGGCGCTCGAACAGCTTCGTGCGGCCAATCTCGACATCATCGCGAAAAGCCAAATTACCGATTGGCTTCCGTACACTTTCGAGAAACAAAACGATCAAGTTACGACCGAAACCGTTGCATGCGAAAACTTCTACGTGCCAACCGCGGGCTCAACGGAGACCGGGTTTACGGAAATAGCCGCAATTGACCTCGATAACCCATCGGCTCCACCAAAACAAACTGCCATCGTAGGCTACGCGCAAACGGTTTATGGCACCGCCGACACGCTTTACCTTGCGGCAACCGCGTGGATAGAGCCGCCAATTTTTTGGGGGTGGGCTTCGAGCGGCAGCGGCAGCACAGGAAGCGGCAGCACGGGATCAACAGGTGGAAGCAGCGTGGGAAGCAGTACGGATCCAGCGCAGCCGAACAACGTGCAAGACGGCGGCGAGGCAACCCTCCAAGCCGTTCACCTGCTGACGTCGCCGGCTGTGCCGACCACCACGGCGTATTCCACAAATAGCACGCATGTACACAAATTCGAATTCACAACCGATCCGACATTCCCGAACTACGTGGCGTCGGGCACCGTACCTGGCAGCGTAAAAGACCAGTTTTCGCTCGACGATCAAAATGGATATCTTCGCATCGCAACGAACGAGTCGATAACTTATGTCGACAGCAACCAATACTACGTGATGCCGTCCGCTGACTTGCCAAGTTCTGTGAACCACGTCACGGTCCTTGGTGTGCACGGCGGCTGGCTCGACGAAGTCGGCAACGCTGGACCGCTCGCGCCCAACGAAACCATTTACAGTGTCCGCTTCGTTGGCAATCGCGGCTATGTTGTCACGTTTCGGCAAATGGATCCGCTTTTCGTGATCGATCTGACGCAGCCAGAGCAGCCTGTTGTCCTCGGCGCACTCACCATTCCTGGGTTCAGCGAGTACATGCACCCAATCGACGACAACCACCTTCTTACGATTGGCCGCGGGGGAACGAACGCACAGGCTCTTGCCCTGAAAATCTTCGACGTGACCAATGGCAAAAACCCCGTACTCACCCAGCAATTCACCTACAACAACGAGTACGGTTACAGCGATGCCGAATACGACCATAAGGCATTTACCTACCTCGCCGATCGGCAGCTGCTTGCATTCCCCTACTACGGCTACAGCCCAAGCGATTCCGGCGGCATGCGCAGTTCGCTCGAACTCTTCAAGGTCGATCTTGCCTCTGGCTTCACCAGGCTCGGAAGCATTGACAATTCATCGCTCGGGCAGACCTATCCAACAGGCTATTATTGCGGCTATTACGGTCCGCAAGTGCGCCGCGGCGTGTTCCTCGAGAGCTACGCTTACAGCATTTCCTATGGCGGCATCGTCGTGAAGGACACGAATGCAAGCCCAAGCGATTTCGCGGCAACAGCCCCCGTTACGCTTTCGTTGCCAGTGCCCACGATCGACACGGCGAACGTGTATGGTGCACCAGCAATCGCCTGCATGTACTAACGACCACTTTCGATTTGACGTGACAGAGATGAGCGAGGGTCGCGAAGTATTTCGCCGGCCCTCGTTTTCTTTGCCAATCTCATCTGCTTTCTGCGAGCAGGCAGCCAGGGTTGAGGATCCCGATTGGGTCAAGTTCGTGTTTCGCAGTCAAAAGGACTTTTTCGAAAAGAGGAGGACGTTCCTTTTCCCAAGTTGCACGATGCACGCGTCCGACTGCGTGATGATGCGTGGTGGTTCCGCCGTGCGTGATGATGGCGTCGCTTGCGGCAGCCTTCACCGCGGCCCACGCTTCGAGCTCGGTGCCCGGCTTGGCCCTTGCCACAAAGGTATAATAAGGAGCTGGCCCGTCCGGGTAGACATGCGTGAAGCGGCACGTGACAAACCCACCGCCAAGCTCCTTGTGCAGCACGTCCGAAACGGATTTGACAATGGCTTCATGCATCGCCCGGAAGCGATCCCATGTGCATGCGGTCTCGAAGGTGTCGCACATGATTCCCATGCTTACCAGCGCGCTGCCCAAGTACGGCGCATCGAAGAAAGCTTGCTTCCACGCGCTGGCTGACGCAGCCGAGTGCTCGATCGCAGCGGTGTCGCCGTCGCTCGTATATTTCGGCTCGTCGATGCAGCAGCCGCCAAGATCGGTTGCGATCGCAAGCGCGCGCGCCATTGGCCATTGCACGGGGTGATCGGCCGACTCGAACCCAAGCAGAAGAACCACCCTGCCCTGATCATCGACCTGATGAAGCATGGCTTCGCCGGCGTCGAGCAAACGGCAGTTGACCGGATAAAGGCCCGATTGCGCGAGCAAGCGCGCTACCTCCACGCCGCGCTCAAAGATGTCGAAATGCACGCTCGCCGACGCACGCCACCGCGGCTTGGGTTGCACACGAATCCACGCCTCGGTGATGATGCCAAAGGCACCTTCAGACCCGAGCACGAAGCGCTCGGGGCTCGGCCCCGCGCCCGATGCAGGCACCGGGCGCGTTTCGAAAACGCCCGCGGGCGTCACCATTTTTACCGATTCAACGAAATCGTCGATGTGTGTGTAAACGGTCGCATAGTGGCCGCCTGCGCGCGTGGCAATCCACCCGCCAAGTGTGGAAAACTCAAAACTTTGTGGGTAATGGCGAAGCGCAAAGCCGTAGCGATCGAGTTGCTTGGCAATCTCAGGACCTGTCGCGCCCGCTTGAATGAGCGCAGCGCGCGATGTTTCGTCGACCTCGAGCACCTTCGCCATGCGCGAGAGATCGACACACGCCACGCCACGAAACCGCCCATGCGCGGCGCATTCAACACCCCCGACAACGCTCGTGCCGCCGCCGAATGGCACGAGCGCAATCGATTCCTTTTCACAAAAGCGATAAAGTAATACGATTTTCTCTTCGGACGTTGGGTAGAAAACCCAATCGGGCGCTGCCGCGAAATCGCCGTAAAACCCTCTTACAACATCCGGGTAGCCGCGGCCGTACGTGTGAATCGCGCGCTCGTGTTGGTCGGTTGTGCCCATGGCGCGCAACTCGGGGGTTGGCGCAAAACGCGGCTCGGGTATCTTTGCCGCTTCGAGTGATGGAAGCGGCAAGATATCGGGCGCTTGCCCGAAGGCGGCAGCAAACCTTCGCGCCATGGCTCGGCGCGTATCATCGCTTGGAAACTTGTCTTCGTATCCCCACGCCCAATGGCTGCGCATTCGATTCATAAGAGCGCTCCGGTTAGAATGATACTTTCGGCACCGCCTGCGATTCAGCCGACGCTGCGAAGTACACGCGAGGCTTGAAAGGCTGACCAGTTGCCTTGTTCACGACCGCACCGCCAACTCTCATGAGCTCGGAATTGTAGTTTTTCACAGCTTCGTTGTATTGCTGGCGCGAGCGGAGAATTCGATTCTCGGTTCCTTCGAGCTGCTTCATCAAGTCGGTGTACTGACCACTTGCTTGAAGTTTCGGGTAGTTTTCGTTCGAAACGAGCAACCGCGAGATAGCCGACGGGCTAATTTTGTCTTGCGCTTCCTGGAAAGCCTTCATTTTCTCTGGATCGGTAAAATCGTCGCCGGAAAGCTTGATGCTCGTTGCCGAGGCGCGCGCGTCGGTAATTTTCTGAAGCGTGGATTGCTCGTAGTTCGCAGCGGCCTTCACCGTGCTAACAAGGTTTGGAATGAGATCGGCGCGACGCTGAAGATCGGCCTCGAGATCCGACCACTTCTGCTGGCACACCTGATCTTTCTCGACAAGAACGTCGTACTTCTGGCACGCCGGAACCGCCAGCACACCGGCGAGCACCAGGAGCATGATCTCGAACACGCGAAGTACGCCAAAAACCTTATCTGTCATGCGCCGCACCGTAAGTAGGATGGGCAACTAATGCAAGGGCAGCGCACTCAAGCCCTTGGGCCTGGCCTATATCGCGGCGGCCTCGATACGTTTCTTGAGACTCTCGAGCGTCGCGATTTTTTCGGCATTGCGCGATAGCTCGCTGGCCTTCTGACGAATGATGGCGACTTGCTCGCGTACGCGCTCGGGTGCAGTGCCGCCAGCGCTTTTCTTTGCAGCCACGGCAACGCGTGGGTCGAGCACGGCAAGCACGCCTTGGTCGAAAGCTTCGTGAATGGCCCGTGCTTCGTCGAGTGTGACCTTCACGAGCGGGATCTTCCGCTCGCGCGCCAAGTGCACGACCTGCCCTGTTGCCTTGTAAGCCTCGCGGAACGGCACGCCTTTACGAACAAGGGCTTCGGCTACGTCGGTGGCCTGAGTCGAGCCGTCGGACACGGCAGCAACGCATGCTTCTGCGTTGAACGACAAATGCACGATGCCCGCACGCACCGCACGCACCGCACCACGAACGAGCGGCCCGGTGTCGAGCACCGCCACGCGGTCGTCTTGCAAGTCGCGCGCATAGCCGCTTGGCAATCCCTTCACCAGAGTAAGCATGGACGAGAGGTTGCCCACGCCGCGCGCGGTTTTGCCGCGAACGAGCTCGAAAACGTCTGGGTTCTTCTTTTGCGGCATCATGCTCGAACCCGCCGCAATGGCATCGCCGATGCGCAAGAATGCAAATTCGCTCGTTGTGAAATCGACGACGTCGGTGGCAAGCCGCGAGAGCGCAAGAAGCACGCGCGCACCCGCGTACGCCCAGTCGATGGTGAAGTCGCGATCGCCGATCGTGTCGAGCGCATTTGCGGTGATGGTTGGAAAGTCGAGAAGGCTTGCCACAACGTTGCGATCGATTGGCAGGCTCGTACCCGAGCACGCGCCCGAGCCAAGTGGTGACTGGTTCGTGCGATCGATGGCGGAAGCCAGCGCATCGCCTGCGCGAAGCAGCTGCATGGCCCAAGCGCTGACGAGAAACCCGGCCGAAACGGGTTGCGCGCGCTGACGATGCGTGTACGCCGGCAAAATGATGTCGATACTTTGCTCGGCGCGCGCGGCAAGATCGGCGCACAACCCTGTAACCTCGGAAAGCGTGCGCGCGGCCTGATCACGCACATGCAGACGCAGAGCAAGTGCAACCTGATCGTTGCGCGAGCGCGCCGTATGCAACCGCTTACCAACGTGGCCAAGATCACGCGTGAGACGCGCCTCGATCGCCATGTGGATGTCTTCTTCACCGTCGGGTACGACGAGCGTGCCAGCGGCTGCTTCATCGAACATCGCGAAGAGCGCGCCGCGTAGCTTTTGCGCGTCGCCTGCTTCGAGCAGCCCCACGTTTTTTAGCATTGTGACGTGCGCCGCACTGCCAAGCAGATCTTCACGAACGAGCAGCCTGTCGTCGGAGAGCGAAGACGTCCAAGCGAGTAGCTCCGGTACCATTTCGTCACGCCCTGTGGCGTCGGTACGAGCAATGTTGGCAGACTCGGTCATGGACGTGCAGCCGGCCGAGGAGCCGATTGTGGCTGCGATGGCCCATCAGATACCGACGGCGCGCTCAAACCCCAAACAAGGCCCACCACGAGAAACAAAAGAACGCCAACTGCAGGCAACCACATGGGTGTTCGTGGCTCGGGGAGCGGAGGCGAACGGTGACCATGCGATTCGTGGGACGTGTGCTCCTTCAAATTCATTTTGGAGGCAGTTTTTCCGGCTTCGAGAGCGCCTGTCAAGAGACCTCCCGAAAAGGTCCAATATGCGGCACAATGAATGCTTGAGTCAACTGCCCATGCTGTCCACGCTGCCTGTTGTCCGCCTCGCCGCCATGGCAACCTTCGCCGCGCTCACCTCCACAGCAAGTCTGCTACTTGCAGCGCCACCTGCCGCTCGCCCTGCTCTCCCGCAGTTGCCAGGTGAAGCACCGGTCGATCGCGGCGATCGCAGCGCGGGCAAGGCACGACGCATCCGCGCCGAAAGCAAGCCACAATCGCCCGATCCGATCCGACTTGGCATCGTTCAAATCGAGCGAGGTGGCCGCACCATCGCGATCGGCACAGTCCTTTCGAACGACGGACGCGTGCTCACATCGATTTCGGGTCTTCGAAAAAGCGAGCAAGTCGACATTCGCTATGCGAACGGCACGGTTGTGAAGGCCAAAGTTAGCCACAAAGACGCAGCCTGGGATCTGGCGCTGCTCGTCCCGCAGACGGGGCAAACGGGCCAACCAGGCAGGTGGACCACGGGCCTCGAGGCGTCCGCGACAGGTCCGCAAGATCTTGAAGCTTTGTCTTTCACGCCGAATAGGGGAAATTTTGCCCCCATTCCTGTTGCACTAAAAGGGCTCATCGACGTGCAATCGCGCGATGGCGAGCCATTACGAAGCGTTCTCGAGCTCGATTGGCAGGGCGCCATCTCCGTGCCTGGTGCTCCGCTCATCGACCCAGACGGCAAGGTGATTGGCATCGCGATCCACGCCTGCGAACATGAGAGCAGCGCCGACGTTGAGGCTCCGCAGGCTCCGCAAGACGGGCCAGCCACATCGATCGCATGGTCGCAGCAGCCAGGGCAGGTCGATGTGCCATGCGCGCCGGTGACCGTGGGCGCCCCTGTTTATGCACTGCGTGGGTTTTTGAGAAAAGCGATTGACACCACCCCAAAGTCGGCCGCGTGGCTTGGCGTTGGCGGAACGTCCACCGAGTCCGGCAGCGTCCGCGGCGTCCGTGTGGCCAGCATCGCGGCTGGCAGCCCAGCCGAAACCGCGGGCCTTTCCGCCAGCGGCGAGCAAACCGACACCATTGTCGCCGTTGACGGCACACCGGTCGATAGCCCCAAGCAGCTTGCCGAAATCATCGCCAAATGCTCCGTGGGCCAACACGTCAAGCTCCTAGTTTTCACGGGCGGCAAGTTTCGTGACGTAAACGTGACTCTACGTGCCGCCCCATAAGGAGGAGCCCGCGTAAGCGTAGTTTTCTCTACGTGCGCAGGCACCGCAGCGGCCAACGAAGGGATCGGCCAAAATCGCCTCAAGGTGCACGCGGTCGAATGAAGTCGGTTGACAGGAGCCAGGCCGCACTGGAACGATAAACTTTCGTGGGACTTCGCATCGAGGTTGCTGGCGAAACCAACGTCGGCATGAAGCGTACGCACAACGAAGACAATTTCTCGATCATCGAGGACAGCGGCCTTTACGTGGTCGCTGACGGCATGGGCGGGCATGCGTCGGGGGAGGTTGCCAGCAAAATGGCCGTCGACTCCCTCAAAGAGTTTTTTGCCTCGACGGCGCACGATCCCGAGCGCACATGGCCGTACAAAATGGATCGCGCGAAAGGCTATGAAGAAAACCGGCTCATCACCGGCATCAAGCTCGCGAACCTTCGCATCTACGAAGCAGCACAACGCGAAGCTACCAAGCGCGGAATGGGCACCACCATCGTGGTGCTCTTCGCCGTGGAAGAAGGCGTTTACCTCGCCCACGTCGGCGATTCGCGCAGCTACCGTGTGCGCGACGGGAAAATCGAGCAGCTTACGGAGGACCACTCGCTGCTCAACGATTACATCAAAATGAAGCGCCTCACGCCCGAAGAAATCGCAAATTTCCCTCACAAAAACGTGATCGTGCGGGCGCTTGGAATGAAAGACACCGTGAAGGTCGACACGCGCTTCGAGTCACCGCGTGAAAACGACATTTTTGTGTTGTGCTCGGACGGCTTGTCTGGGCCCGTGGAAGATCACGAAATTCTCGAGATTGTGACAGAGTATGAAGACTTGAGCATGGCCACCTCGAGGCTTATCAAACGCGCCAATGAAAACGGCGGCCCCGACAACATTACGGCGGTACTAGCTCGGTGGGTCAAAGACAACGAGTAGGGGCGGCCTCGTGCCTGCTCTGCGTTGGGCACCCACAAGGGGTGCCCCTACGAATATGCGTTTTGGCAGTTGCGGTGCGGCGCGCGGTGGGGGCGTATGGCCATACGCCCCTACGATGCATTTGTTGGTTGTAGGGGCGCGATTCATCGCGCCCTCGTCCGGATCCGCCAGCGGTCGGGCGCCATGAATGGCGCCCCTACGACGCGGTCTAACGTGTAGCTGCGGGCAGTTCGGGGGAGACAGCGTCTTGTTCGACAATGACGAACTGGATGCGGCGGTTCTTCGCGCGGTTCGCTCGGGTCACATTGGGCACGATGGGCTTGTCTTGGCCAAAGCCGCGTGGAGTCATGCGCTCGGGTGAAACGCCATGCGCGGTGAGCCACGCAATCACGGCGCTGGCACGGTCTGCGCTGAGAATTTTGGCGTGATCAGGCGCTTCCGTGTTGTCGGTGTGGCCTTGCACTTCCACTTTGCGAATGCGCGGATTATTGATCAAAACATCGGAAATTTCGGTAAGAATGTCACTTGACTCAGGCAAAAAGGCGGCCTTGTCAGGTTCGAATTGAATCGGCTTTTTGATAAGGATTTCGCTTGGGCCAAGAGTAACGTTGGCGTGCTCGGGGCGCTTTTTGAGAAGAAGACCAATCGAATTGATTTGATTTGGACCTTCATTCGCCTGCTCGACAACAGGACACACCACGGGTTTTTCGACCACGCGCTCGATGATGGTCGGCGGACGGTCCTTCGTGTCGAAGGCCCAGCCCACACCGAGGTAGAGCATCCACGGTGGCGTGGGCCGCACCTCTTCGATGAACCTGTGAACGCCGGTGATACCAATGTCGATTGCGGCGGTCAGGCTGAACCCGCTCTTGTACGGGAAAGCGCGCACACCGACCGTAAGGCTGCTTGGCAAGATCGCTTCGTAAGCAAGGCACCCGTCACCACTCGGGTTGTTCGTCCGGCATCGGTAGTTCTGGCGGTTTACCGGAATCATGATGTTGTATTCTGCAAATGGTGAAACTTTTTGTTCTGCCGCAAAGACTTCACCGCCAACGCCGAGGTCGACGTGATCCACGCGGTTGATGCCGAGGCCCCAGCGCTCGACCCGCGTGATCGGCGCGGCACGCGCGCTTTCGGTTGACGCAACGGCTCTACCCGTGTTGTCAAAGACGTATTGCGCGTTGACGCTGAAGCGGAGCGGAGCGGCGCGCGCGGCGACGCGAAGATCGGCGGTGCCTATGGCGCGTAACCTTGCGCTTGCGCTCGTGCCCGCGCCATCGGGACCGACGGATCCCGCTGCGTCGACGAGCCAGAGATCGGCAGCACCACCCACGAAAAAAACTTTGTTGAGCGGTGCATGCACTTTTGCGCCAAGCGTCGTGTCACCGAGAACTTGCAAGAGCGTTGGACGACTTGCAGAACTGGAATTCGAATGCACGCTCGTTGACAAATAGGGCTCGAGCCAATTCGTTACATCGACACTCAAAATTAGATTGCCGCCGATATAATGGTTCTTGTCATGAGTCAGCGTGGCGCCGGCAGCAGCGGGATCTTGGCAGGGATACCGGTGCGAGCAGAGAAAGCCTGCCGACATGTCCTGCGCGACAAAGCCAATACGAAACTGTCCCGCGCTGCCACCTTGTGCGTGCTGAATGTGTAGAAGGCCAACGCCACCGGTGAGCGTGGAGATTTCGCTGCGCTGCTGATCGCGCGTGGCCCACTCTGCCGCCACATCGTCGGGCGAAGCCGTGTCTCTAGCCTGCGCGTGCACTGGGTTCACGGCAAGCAAAGCAACTACGACAAGCAAGGCACCAAGGAAGCCTGCTTTCTTCATGGCAATTGCCACATTATACGGAGATCGATGGTTGATTCGGACATTGTTCTCGCCGCACACCGTCTCACAAAAACGTTCGCTATACCCTTCACCAGCCGCAAGGTCGACGCCGTGAGCCGCGTTTCGTTTACGGTCGCGCGCGGTGACATTTTCGGTTTCCTTGGACCGAACGGCGCCGGCAAAACAACGACCATCAAGATGTTGACGGGCCTCATCGCAATCACGAGCGGCACCGCCACAATCTTGGGGGAAAAAGCGCCGTCACCCGAGGCACTAGGCAAAGTGGGCTTTCTGCCTGAAAACCCATCCATCTACCCGTATCTGACGCCACGCGAGTTCATCACACTCTGCGGGCGATTGAGCGGCATGGCTGGTCAGCCGCTGAAGCACGCTGTTGTGCACGCCGCGGACCGCATGGGCATCACCGAAGTGATGAATCGACCCGCGCGCGCTCTGTCAAAGGGCATGCTCCAGCGCACCGGGCTCGCGGCAGCTCTCGTGCACACACCGGAGCTACTCATTCTCGACGAACCAATGGGTGGTCTCGACCCAGTAGGCCGAAAACAAGTACGCGACCTTATCTTTGAACAGGCGCGCGCCGGGCGCACGGTTTTCTTCTCGAGCCATATCTTGAGCGACGTCGAAATGCTCTGCACCAACGTGTGCATTCTGCACAAGGGCAAGGTCGTGGCCGACGGAACGATGCGCTCGCTGCTTGGCGAAGGCGCGCGCCGCAGTGAGATTACGCTCGATGGCGCAAGCGATGAACTTTGTACGAAACTTCAGGCCCTTGCCGCCAAAGTCGACCGCATCGGCACCGCCGTGGTGCTCGAAGTCCAAGGCGATGACGCCGTGCGCGCGGTGCTCGAATGTGCCCTTGCCAACAAGGCCCGTGTCGAGTCTGTCACGCCGAAACGCGAGACGCTCGAAGACGTGTTCGTCCGCCTGGCAATTTAGGGCTGCCCCTACGAATGCGCGTTTTGGCGGCTGTAGGGGCAGACCTCCGTGTCTGCCCCTTCATGGGGCGGCCACAGGGGGCCGCCCCTACTTTTTGCCGGATTCGGCGAGCAACTTCTCCTTGTACTTCTTCTTCATTTCGTCCTGCTCTTGCTTCGGCACAATCGCATACTTTGCAAATTCCATCGTGTAGGTGCCCTTGCCTTGGGTGGCCGACCGAAGATCGGTCGAATAACCGAACATCGCGCTAAGCGGCACTTCCGCAACGATGGTGACCATGTCGTCTGCGCGTGTTTCAAGGACCACACCGCGGCGCTGGTTGATTTGACCCACCACAGCGCCTTGGAACTCGGGCGGCGCGTCCACTTCAACCTTCATGATGGGTTCCAAAATGGTGGGGGCCGCCTTTTCGTAAGCTTCGCGGAAGCCCATGAGAGCGGCCGTTTTGAAGGCCATTTCCGATGAGTCCACCGCGTGTGCCGCGCCGTCGTTGATGCCACAACGAACACCGATGATAGGAAACCCAATGAGCGAACCCTTCTTGATGCTCTCGCGGAAGCCCTTGTCGCACGCTGGAATGAATTCACGCGGAATGGCGCCACCCGTAATCTCGTCGACGAACTCGTAGACTTCGACCGCGTCGGCTGGAAGCGGTTCGATGTAGCCACACACTTTCGCGTACTGACCCGAACCGCCGGTCTGCTTCTTGTGCGTGTAGGCAATCTCCGCGCGGCGCATGATGCTTTCGCGGTAGGCAACCTGGGGTTTGCCGGCGATGACATCGCAGTTGTATTCGCGCCGCATGCGCTCCATGTAAATATCGAGATGCAGCTCGCCCATACCGCTGATGATGGTCTGCTGCGATTCCTCATCTTGATGAACGCGGAAGGTTGGATCTTCCTTTGTAAAACGGTTTAGCGCTTTCGAAAAATTGACCTCCGTTGCCCGATCCTTCGGGGCAACGGCGAGCGAGATCACAGCCGCGGGCACGTGCATCGACGTGAGCGTGATCTTCACCTTGCCGTCGGTGAACGTTTCGCCGGACGCTGCTTCGACGCCGTAGAACGCGACGATGTCGCCAGCCTCGGCCACTTGGATTTCTTCGCGGTCGTCAGAATGCATGCGAAACATGCGTGGTACACGCACTTTGCGCATCTCGTTCGAAATGTTGTAGATCGTATCGCCAGCCGAGACTTTCCCCTGGTAGACGCGGAAATACGTAAGCTGTCCGTATTTGTCTTGTTGCAGTTTGAATGCAAGCCCCACAAACGGCTTGCTCGGGTCTGACTCGAGAACAACCTTCGCTTCGTTGTTGTCTTGATCGTGACCTTCGTTGGTGACCTCTTTTGGGTTGGGCAAATACTGGACAACGGCGTCGAGCAGAAGCTGCACGCCTTTGTTGCATCGCGCCGTGCCGCACATCACGGGTGTCATTTTGAGAGCGAGCGTTGCGCGGCGAATCGCACCGCGCAAATCGTCAACCGAGATGGGCTCCTCCATGAGAAATTTCTCGGCAAGTGCATCGTCGACGTCAGCCACGTCGTGGATGATTTTCTCGCGCGCGGCCTTGGCGGCATCCACGTAGTCGGCTGGAATGTCTTCCACGCGGATCTTCTCGCCGTCGTTGCCGTCGAAGTAATAGGCCTTGCCAACGATCGGATCGATGATGCCTTTGAAGCTGGACTCTGCGCCGATGGGCACTTGAAGCTTGACCGGGTGGTGGCCAAGTTTCTCTTTGAGCATGTCCGCGACGCGCTCGTAGTTCGCGCCGGGGTTATCCATTTTGTTGACGAAGGCAATGCGCGGAACGCGATACCGCTTCATTTGCTTGTCAACGGTGATCGACTGGCTTTGCACGCCCTTGCCCGAGTCGAGCACGAGAATCGCGCCGTCCAGAACGCGGAGGGCACGCTCCACTTCAATGGTGAAGTCGACGTGGCCTGGTGTGTCGATGATGTTGATGTTTTGCGCGTCGAACTGCTGCGCCGAGCCGGTCCACTCGCAGTAGGTTGCCGCCGACTGGATCGTGATGCCCTTTTCGCGCTCGAGATCCATGGAGTCCATCTTGGCGCCAACGCCGTCTTTGCCTCGCACCTCGTGAATTTTGTGAATTCGGCCCGTGTAAAACAGAATGCGCTCGGTGAGCGTTGTTTTGCCCGAGTCGATGTGAGCCGAGATGCCAATGTTGCGAATGCGTTCAAGGGGGATACGAGCAGCCACGATTCTCTCTCTTCACCAAGCGTGGGTTTGATGGGTTCGGAGCGCGACACGCCACGCACGTTGTCACGCGCCGGCCCTTTACCACATGGGAAGCGCAAGCCGCCAGCCGTCGCAGTACCTCGAGTCCCCCTAAGCTTGCGTTAGGGGTTTGGTGCTGGCGTTGGCGATGGCGCCGGTGCGGCAGGCGGCGAAGGTTCTGACTCTGGTGCCGGTGCGACAGGCGGCAAAGGCGGTTCTGGCTCTGGTGTGGGCTCGGCAGGCGGCGAAGGCGGTTCTGGCTCTGGTGCGGCAGGTGGCGGTGGCGGCGCGAAGTCCTCCGTCGCCTTCTTCGACAGAGGCGCACGGTAGCCAACCGAGATGCCCAGAATGCTGATGAAACCACCGTAGTCGCCTGGGAACGTCGGTGCCGTGCTCGTTTTGTTGAAGGCGATGAGAAACTGGTAGCCGGCGTCGATACGGAATCCTGTAGTATGCACATAGCTGCCGCCGACCGCGATGTTGAGGCGTGTCGCGTCGGGAACGTCGGGTAGGGCCGTACTCGATGGCGATGGGGTCGGGTCCAAAAGTAGGCCGCCTCGCACCCGCCAGTGCTCGTCCAAAATGCCTTCGGCGCCAACGTGGTAGTTGACGGTATTGTGCCAGTTTTTGGGTTCGTGCGTAGCGAGCTGCCCACTCATGTCGTCAGGAAAGCTGATGTCGATGCTGTGAAACTTGCCCCAGCCAAACCACACGATGTCGGCGTCGAGCAGAAGGTTTTTGATGGGGCGGCTCGACACACCAATGGCAAGCTGGTCGGGGTTGGTGATCCCCGTGGTTGCCTTCTGATCGTGGATGGCGCTGCCAAGCTCGGGAGGCACGTTCGAGAAATGCGCGCTGCCATTATTGTAATTTACACGCACTGCGCTGCGGTACGTCACGCCAACGGTGAGGTACTTGTCGATGGCGTCGACCTGCACGCCGGCGTTGGCGCCAACGCCCCAGGCTCCGCCGCCGAGATCGACCGAGCCCTGTGCATCGCCATAGTTGACGTCACGCTGAAGTTCGACGGTCGAGCGTACGAGCTGAAAGCCGGCGCCCATGCGAACCGGTCCGTAGCGATAGGCAACCGTTGGGTTGATGTAGTACGTTTCGAGTTTCGCCTCTTCCGTGAGGCGACTGCCCTCCCAACCCGAAGGCCACTTGATCACGAGCCCGTACGGCGTAAAAACGCCAATGCCGACAGAGAGATTGTCGGTGATACCCGCGGTCACATACGCATGCGGTGGCGGCACCACGTAAAACGGCATCGTGGTTTTGTTGCCGCTCGGGTCTTTGTACGAAAACGAAGGAACAAGCAGCGAGACGCCAACCTGCGCGTCGAGCACCCTGCCACGGGCAATGCCCGCTGGGTTGTAATAGATGCTCGCCGAATCATCGACCGCCGCGGTCATCGCAGAAGCCATGCCCGTGCCGCGGCCCGATTGAACATCGAGCGCGGTTCCGGCAGCCCACGCCTGATTGGCAATGAAGAAAGAGAAGACAGAAAGCGATGTGACGAAGAGCTTCTGAGGTTTCATGGTTTCTCTCCGATTCACAGGTTGCCGGTGGAAATGAACGTGACCGCTTGCGTCTGCGCCGTGCTTTTCAAGTCAGCACCTGCCGCACCCGATGGCGGGACGCGCAAAAAGTTATGGCGCGTTTCAGGAGTGGCCGTTGTGGGGTCGAAGCCGTTGCCCGCTTCGGTGAACTCATAACAAGTGAGCGGCGGCGTGCAGCCGTAGTTTGGCGGTGTGTTCGCAAAGCTTCGGTTCGCGCCCGCAATCAGCGCGATCGTCGACTCATTCGGCACGACCTGATCGCCTTCGATAAATTGGATAAACGCTTTGCGATTCGCATTCGGCGTATCGACACCCGACACGGAAATGCTGTGCGTGAGGCGATACCCCATGTTCGCTGGGTCGGCCGGATCCAGAATCCATTGCACAATGCCGACGAACTGGTCGAACGCCGGCGTGCCCTGCTTGATGCCCTGCGCATCGAGCGACCCGATGAACGCACCACGCTGCGCCGCAAACGCCGGGGACGTGAGAATGATCTGCGGGAGACTGCCTCCGGGCACGTTGAGCACAACGTTGTTGGTATCGGGAGAGACGGCGTTGACATTCGTGCCGAGAATGCCGCCGAGGCTCTGCCCAAGGTAGTTGATGTTTGCAGTGTCGAGCGTGATTGGCTCACCATTTACCGAGAACTGCGAGAGCTGCGTGGCAAGGCTGTTGCCGGATGTTGACTTGATGACGCGAACGAGCTGCGCAAAGTCAATGACTGGCTGCCGGAAGTTGTCGCGTGTCTGGAAGAAGTTCGTCAGGCTGAACATGTTCCAACCGCTGACTACTGCGCTTGGTCCTGCGCCTTGGCCCTGGCACTTTCCGTCGGCAGAACACAGGCCTTGACCCTGCGCGGCACACGTCATGTCGCCATCGAGATTTTGCGTGCATGATGCACGTACACCATCGTCGGCGAGCACGCAGAGACCAACCAGCGCGCCTTCGTCGCATTTCATCGTCCCAGGATCTGCGCACGCCTCGTCGTCGGTACCATCCGGCGTGACGCTGGACGCCCCCGTGCACGATGTGCGATCGCCGTGGAAAAGCCAGTCGGCTGCAATCACGACCTGCCCTTTGGCGGCGAGCGCGCTTGCGATGTCGAGCGCATCGTTACGCGAGCCCCCAAGACCGTGACCAAAAATCGTCACCGGATAACCTCCGGCCGGTGCAGTCACGCTTGGCACCGCGACCAAGAAATTCACCGGGAGGATCTGCGGATTCGCTGGATTGAGCGTGCCGCCCGCGCCGGTGATCGCCACCGGCGTGAAGAATGCGCCAACGAAGATTTTTTCGACGCCGCCAGGAACTTCGGAGAATGTGTCTGTCGCGTCCGTGAGGGGGACCACCGGGTAGTCCGGCAGCCCCGGCACCTGCGATGGAATCGCGTAAAGCTGGTCGAGCACGCTCGCTTCGGACTGCGTGGTGAACGGGAAGGCCAGCGCGATGTTCGCGCGCGGCACACCTGCGGAATCCATCGCATCGAAGGCAGGCTTGAGCGCCACACGCAGTGGTTCGAGCTGGGCGGCCTGCTCGTCGGAAACGATGTTCACCGTTGACTTGCCGTTCTCGTCGACAAGTGGGTTGCTCAGTCGAACGAGCGCCATGGCCGCCGTTGCAATCACGGGCTTGTTCTCGTCGTCGGTCACGCCGCTGGTGACATAAGCGAAATACGTCGTTTGCTCGTCGAGCGGCGCATTTAGCTTCCATTGCAGCTGCTGCGGGTTATCTAAAAGATTGCCATTGGTGTCCTTGCTTGACATGCAATTAAGGCATGGCGTGTAATTCGGATCCGTTTTTCCCGCTTCGGGCGCACGCGATGCCATGCGAAGAAGCCCAACGCTTTGGCCCGCCAACGAATCGGGATTGATGTTTGCCTGAAGGGCCGCCCCAAGGGTGTCCGAATTTTCGCTGATGAGTGGCGCGGTGGTTGAAAAACCGTCGAGCGTATTGAGCCCGCAATAAAGTTGAAGAGTGGCGTCCGACGACGCGCAGTCATCCGGAGTGAGCGGCGCGCCCGTACTTGGGTTGGGCAAGTTTACTTGGCCATTGGCAAGCAAGACGTCATTCGGAAACGGAATGACTTGATTCGCCGGATCGAATGTCATCTCCCCCGCGTCAACCACGGTGAAAGTCCATAAGATAGCCACATTCTGGCGAGCAATGCCTTGCGCCTCGAGGGCACCAAGAAGAGGCGCATACCCGCGCCGAATCTGCTCGAGCGTGATGGCCTTGTGCGTTTGGTCGACAAGACGCGCTTCGATGTCGGTCTCTGTCGACGGAATGATATCGACTGTGGGCGCGCAGGTTGGCGAAGCAAGATCGCTGCACGTGACGAGCGGCGTGGTGCCCGAAACAAGGTACCAAGTTTGCGAGCCAATCACGTTCTCGTTCTTGGCGCCGCGAACCCCGTTCGGTCCCCCAACGACCACCATCGCGTACTGGTGCGCGCGCGTCCACCCGCCGTCTGGCGCGGCAACGACGATGCTTTGACCTGCAACCTGCAGCTTAATTCCTTGCGGAGTGGGGGCTCCCTCAGAAGTGACGTCGGTGAGGTCGAACGCCAGCACGCTCTGCGGGTTGACGCTTTGCGGATCGAGATCTCCTGTGACGAGCACCTGCGCCGTGCTTTCGAGCGGAAAGCCCGTGAGGTTACCGAGGTAGTCCCGATTGAATTCCACTTGCGCCGGCGTATCCGTGGGCGACGCGGGTACGACGATTTTTCCCGTTGTAGGATCTCGCGCGAGATCGTTCGGTTGCGGCACGACCGGCACTGCGGCACCCGGATCGAATTGGACAACGATTGCATTGACCGACGATGGTGGGGCACTTTCGATATCCGGACTACACGCTGCAAGAAGAACGAAAATCGGTGCGAGTCTTTTCACGGCAACACCTTTCGTTGCGCTGGTGCGAATCGTTGGGCTGGTGCGAATCGGATCAGCAGCACCACGTTGCACTTACATTCCGTTCAGATTACACACGGATTGACGTCATCGGCAGAGCGTTTCCCCACGTTGCGATTCGAGACTCTCACGAGACACGCAAGTTTGTTCGATGACGCATGCAGGCAATCCCGCCCAACGCATATTTCAAATCAATGACGCATACAGGCAATACTGCCCGGCTTGGTATTGATAACGCGTGCCGTCAAAATCCCTAATCTAATAGCGCGAGCAACTCTTCACGTGTAATCCCGCCCTGGTGGTTGGTCTCACCCAGGGCAACGTCGACGAGAGCGCGCTTCTTGGCTTGCAATGCGAAAATGCGCTCTTCCACGGTGTCTCGCGCGACCATGCGATAAACCATGACAGGGCGCTGTTGGCCGATGCGATGTGCGCGATCGGCCGCCTGATCTTCGACGGCAGGATTCCACCACGGATCGAGCAAAAAGACATGGTCAGCAGCGGTGAGGTTGAGACCCGTACCGCCAGCCTTGAGCGACACGAGCATCACCGGTAGCTCTGCATCGTTCTGGAATTCGGACACAACCGAGCCGCGATCGCGCGTCGATCCGTCAAGCCGCGTGAAGCGAATGCCAGCAGCTTCGAGATGAGGCTCCACGAGATCGAGCAGGCTTGTCCATTGCGAAAAAACAAGCGCCTTGTGGCCTTCCGAAGATGCATCCTCGAGCGCACCAAGTAGCCGTTCGATTTTCGAAGAGCTCTGTGCACTGCCACCACCGCCCTTCTGGCCCGGAACGAGCGCCGAATGACACGCTGCCTGGCGCAGGCGCAAGAGCGCCTCGAGCACCGCAAGAACGCTGCTGCCCTGACCGAGCTGGTTCGACACTTCCTTCTTCGTTGCGACGCGCACAGCGTCGTAAACGCTGCGCTCGGTTTCATCGAGCTCGACGTAGAGCACCGAATCCGAGCGCGGAGGCAGCTCGGGCAAAACTTCCCGCTTCATGCGACGCAGCACGAACGGACGGATTTTTCCTTGAAGCCGCTTGGCGACGTCGGCGCTGCCATTCGCGATGGGCAGCGCATAACGCTCTTGGAAATCACTGCGCCCGCCAAGCAAACCGGGGTTGACAAAGTGCATGATGCTCCAAAGTTCTTCGAGCCGATTTTCGATGGGCGTTCCACTGAGCGCGAGGCGGAATACGCCGCGAAGTTGGAAAGCCGCACGCGCTGTTTGACTCGTTTCGTTCTTGATAGCCTGCGCTTCGTCGAGAACGATGACGTCCCATTCCGTCGCCGCAAGGGGCACGGTGTCGAGGCGGAGCACCGCGTACGTTGTCAAAGTCACATCGGCGCTGGCGTCGAGTTCGCGGTTCGTACCATGGTAGATGCTCGTGCGAAGGCCGGGGCGAAAGCGCGCAATTTCTTCGGCCCAGTTGTAAACTACACTTTTTGGACAAACGACGAGCACGCGGCCCTGAAACGCGCAAATGGCTTGCAGCGTTTTTCCGAGCCCCATGTCGTCGGCAAGCACGCCACCAAGTTGGCTGTCGCGCAGAAACGATAGCCAATCGACGCCTGTCTGCTGGTAATGGCGAAGCGTGGCAGTGAGATCAGCCGCCAGCTTGGCTGGGGGAATTGCCGAAAAGCCCTCGATGAGCGGCGCGAGTCTGCCAAGCTCGAAAGGCTTTGGCATGTCGAGCGCCTCGCACAGTGCACCCAGCTCGGGCAACGCGGCGGCTATAAGCTTCTTGTCTTCGCTGCGCGCGGCAAGCAGGTCGGCAACGCGAGACCCATGCTTGGCAAGCCAGTCGGCAGGCAACGGGGCCCAGCCGCCACCATCGAGCGGAACGAGATCGAGGCCGTCGCGCCATGCTCGCATCACAACGTCGGGGCTGGCGCGTTTCGGTGTCTCCGCACAGTCGTTGGGGGTGCCCTGGGGCTCACCCACTTCGAAGATGACGTCGAAAGTTCCATTCTCGAAGACAATGCGCCCCGCCAAAGGCTTACGCTCGAATTCTTTGACGCCGGCATCGCCCATGCGCTCTTGCCAAGCGCGAAGCTTCGCGGCAAACCGCACCGCCTCGTGACCATCGAAATCAACGCGACGGCCCGGGACGAGATTCAGTTCGTCGCGCAAACGGTCCATGATTGCGCGTTCTTCGTCGCGCCTGCGAACGGGCAAGATTTTTCCGAGCGCAACCACCTTGTCGCCGTCCACGCGTGCGATGGGCGGATCGCCATAAACGAGCGTAGGTAGCACCGAAAGAGTGTGACCTTGATGGGACAAGTCCATCGCGATGCGCGGCAAGGCGTCCTTCGAGGTCCGACGCAACCGGTTCGTTGCAATCATCACGGGGAGTGTTTTTTCGAGCTCCGGCAATACCTTGGTAACAAGCTCGGTTTCTTCGTCGCGCGAGAAGGTGCGCACGAGAGGCAGGTGTTCGAGAAATTCGCCGGTCGTGTTCGTTTCGGCGAGCGGGTGAAGAACCTGCCCCGTGCGAACGACACCCATCGCGTAAACCTCGGTCACGGCCGGATCGCGCTCGATGCGCAGCACGAATCCACCGGACTTCGCATCGCCAAGCACGGCACGAGGCAGCACAGGATCACCCGAGACGCGAATGGGCGCGCCATCGAGCGTGATGTCGGTGTGCGACTCGAGCGCGCGAAAGATGTCGCCAATGCGCCCGAGCGGAAGCGCAAAAGCGTGAGACGCGCCGACAATGCGATCCACGAGAAGATCTTCATGCGTTGGCACAAGATCTTTTGGCGTGCGGCCTTGCGCGAGCACGGACGACAGCGCAGCACCAAGCGGCTCTTGCCGGCCATCGGGGTGAAAGACGATGCGCTGCATGGTGAGCTTGCGATCTTTTTTGCCGAATTGGTACGAAAGAAGTGCGGGCTTGGCCTGCGGGGCAAGAGACACTTCGGCTTCGCCTTGCGCCGCAGCGATCGCGGCTGCAACGACATGCGAGCACGGGTCAACTTTGCCCCCGCAGTCGCAGGACCATTCTTCGTCGGTCACGTAAAGAGTAACCGTTGGCGCAATCGCCAATCCTGGAGCACGCACGCGGAGCACCATCTCGCCCGCCGACGCCGAAACGCGCGAAACAGCATGGTCGCGAGCGAGCTTGACCCCCTGTGACCAGACAGCAGAAAGCGCATGTTTGCGAAGTGTATCGAGATAGCTTTGCATCCTCTAATCGCGGTCGATGTCGGCGCTGGCGTCGTTATGCACGAAATCGGTATCATGGAGCAGAAAAACATCGTCGTCGATGGGCCGGTTGTCGACATTCACCACCCGCCAAACGGCCAAAGCCGCACGGTCGGACCAAATGACCATCGGCAAGTGTTCACGTGCACTCCAGCAGATGCGGTGTGTGTCATTGCCTTGTGTGAGCGCATACCAGCGACACGGCAATGCCGGCACCGGCGCTTTTGATGGCGCCGTTGCCCGTGCAAGGCGATAGGCCCCAACCGGATGGCGCAGACCATGCGCCAAGTCGAACCAATCGCTGAAGTGCCCGAGATGGATCAGATTGTTACGGTTGATGCGTGTGGTGATTCGCTTGCGATAGTCGACCACGGTCATCTGGTAATCGAACGAATCAGCGTTACTGCGAACCACGTAGGTGTCAACCGCATCGTCCGTCTTACGCCGCAAACGAGTCTGTCTATCACGCCAGACTTGCAGCGTATGCGAACCGTCCGGTCCTTCGAACGAGGCGCGATAAGAAAGCGAGTCCGGCTCGCTCCCTGCCTGGAATATGGATTCGAAGGTTGGCGCTGGTCCGCCGGCCGTAGCGGACGACGAAACAGCCATGCAAAGGAGGGTCGCACCGGCCGTAAACACGTGGGCCTTATTTACGGACAGCTTTGGCATAATCGAAGTAGCGGTAAGTTTTGTCATCGACGGTCAGGTCCTTGACGGCCAGGTTGATGGTGTAGGTGCCCTGCGTGAGGTTCTTGTCTTTCGTTTTTCCGGTCGGATCGGTTGGGAGCTCGAAGCTCAAACCAGCGGCCGGCATAGCGGGCGTGACGATCGACGTTTTGACGGTCGATGCATTCGTGCTGGCCGGGGTTTGCAGCGCTTCGTTGATGATTCGTCCGTCGGCTTGCGGCATTGCGAGGCCCAGCACGTAGGCCACCGTGGGCGCTACGTCGACGTTGCCTGTCGGGTTCGAGATGACGGCTGCACTGCGAAACGACGGGCCGCCCGCAATCAATGTGTTGTGTACATCGGTAGTCCCGAAGCTGCCGTGCATACCGCGCTGACCGCCAATACTCTCGAACTCAATACCCGGCATGCCCTGAATTGAAACTTGGTCGTCCCAATTGAAACTTACAACCACGTCCGGCTGCCCGCGATTCTGACGCTGCGCATTCTCGAGATTCACCATCGACATCGGTAGCGTGCCTGGCAGCGTGCCATAGCGACTGTCGACGAAGATTGCGCCGTATTCCTCGCGTTGCTGCAGAACCTCAACGAGCTTTTGAATCGTAGGCAGATCGTGGCTCGGCACATAGAAGTAGTCCGAGCCGCCATTGGCTGCCACTACGATGCCGTTCGTCGGCAGGTTGCCTGGCGACGGCACCGTGAAGCTTGCAACTGGCGTGTCGAGGCTGGCACTGACGGCCTGGTATTTGGTATTGGCTGCGCCGCAAAGCGAACCGTCGGTGTCCACGTTGACCGGAACGGTTGGTGTGCCATCGGCTTGCAAGCCGTACATGGCCGAAGTCGTGCACCCCGAACCATCGTAGGCATGAAAGCCACGATATGTGAGCAAGTCGGCCGAACGCACATCGCCCGAGAACGAATAGCCACTGCCGCCACTGGTGGAGGGCTCACCGATGCTGGCAGCGGACGTGCCGCTCGTCGCACCGTTGACGAGCGCGCCGTTCGGCGGGGTGCTCGATGGCGTGATCGCACGCAGCGGGTACAGCGAAAGCGGACCTGACACGCTGGAGTGTCCGTGATCGGAAACAACGACGATGTTGGTCGTTTCGTACATGCTATTCGCCTTGAGCGCGCTGACAAGTTCTCCCAAACGTTGATCCTGAGAGCGCAGGCCGGCGATCGCGTTGGCGGAGCCAGGGCCGTAGCCATGTTCGACGTTGTCGGGTGTGCGAAACCAGATCAGCGAAAGCATTGGCTGCTTGTTCGGCAAAACGTAATTGGCAAATACATTCAACATGTATTGATTGGCTGCGTCCTCGGGCGGCCCCTGGGTCGTGTCGGTGCTATCGCGCGCGGCAATGGCGATTGCGCCGTCTGTATCGTAAGCTGTGGTATTGAAAGTGATATAGCCTGCACGCGCCGTCGGATCGCCGTTGGTGGCTGCCAAGGTCACGGTGTCGGCGCCCGAATAGCCAAATTGTGTATTGTACGGCAGCCTATAACCGGCATTCTGAAGTTCGGTGACGAGGCTGCGCGGTTGCACGGTGTTCTCGTCGAGGAAGTATCCGCCTTGGCCCAGATCCTGGATGTATGCTGCCCCTGATTTGCCGACCGTGGCCGTGGTCAACCCTGAGGCCTGGGCCGTGGCAAACAGGCTTTTGATGAGCAGCAGCTGGCCGCCGTAATATTGATTTAGCGTCGTCAAAACTTGGTAGTCTTCGGTGAAAATTGGATCGACATAGTCGGCTGCCGCGGCCGCTGTGGCCGTGCTGTTCGGCGTGCCGAGATTGCCTTTTGGAATGGTGCTCGATGCACCCTGCGGCGGAGTCCAGAAAGTGTTGCCGTAAAATCCGCTAGTTTTCGGGAACGCACCCGTTGCGAACGACGATCCGTTCATCATCGTGAAGGTCGGAAAGGTTGAGTGGTTGTCGCTGAAGTTCACGCCAGCCTGCCGTAGGGCATAAAGGTTGGGCGTGTCCGTCGCGTTGACGGAATCGGGGCGCAATCCGTCCCAAACCATGATGATGGTCCGAGTTGGCTGATTCTGTTCCGATCCATTTTGGTCCGGCGAAGTCTGGTCTGATTGATTCTGGTCCGACTGACTCTGCGTTCCGGACGAAACGCCGTTCACCACTGTGTCGTCACTGCACGCGGCGACGAAAACACCGCCCGCCAGAGCGACCAAGCCATATTTGTGGTTCATGTTCAATTCCCCTTTATCTTGTGGGACAGGCTATCGGGCCCGTGTGGCGGCTTCGTGACGCTTATGAAATCTCTATGGCTCGCTTAGGATGAAGTTCCAAGATTGAACCTCACCCGATTTGGTGTGGACACCTGAGGAGCCCCGAGATGTGATATGGGCCTTCTGGAGCGACGCGATGACCCGACACTTCAACACCGCTGGCCCCAACCACCCCGCGGACCACTACAGCATCGACTCCTTCGCACGGATTAACTGGCCTGAGCTTCAGCAGCTCATCGACGCGAAGAAGTACTTCGTCCTGCACGCTCCCAGGCAGACAGGGAAGACGACGCTATTGCAGGCGATCGTCGACCGGCTCAATGGCGAGGGGCGGTACATCGCGCTCCGGATCAACGTCGAGGGTGCCCAAGTAGCGCGCGAGGACTACGGGCAGGGTAATCGGCTGATCGCCACCGAGCTGATCGATCAGGCCGGTTTTCGCCTTCCCGAGAGCTGGCTTGCTCGCGAGGGGGCTCAATTACTCTCTCAGCGTGAACCTGGAAGTCTGGTGAATGGTCTTC
>Ga0123357_10000280_pt1 | contig 48691 bp, 44 predicted proteins | sample TergutEmb28metaG_FD_89873 | JGI IMG/M metagenome (GOLD analysis project Ga0123357, IMG submission 89873) | Embiratermes neotenicus P4 segment gut microbial communities from Petit-Saut dam, French Guiana - Emb289 P4 | ecosystem: Host-associated > Arthropoda: Insects > Digestive system > Gut ...
ATGAAGTTGCGTTATTCCATGCCTTGGTTTCGACATGGACTGCTCAACCTTCTCATCGTGTCTCCACGACTCCGCGGCAGCAACCCGTATCCCTGCGGTAGCCTCACCTACCGAAACGGTAATATCAACTTTGGATTATAGCACCCTCTTCACGGGTGTCAAACACTTTTTGCGTATCGCATTTTCATCACTTTTTCCGCGGAAACACTACGGTAAGCAGCATCTTGAACTGTTCGGGCGCGTATACCGCGTGCGGCTTTTGGGCCGGCATGACGATGGTTTCGCCGGCGGACAGCGTATATTTCCTGCCGTCTATAGTGATCTCGCCTGTACCGTCCAGGATCGTGACCATCGCGTCGCCTTCCGAATCGTGGGAGCTGATTTCCTCACCCTCGCCAAACGCGAAAAGGGTCAGGCTGACCGCGTCGTTTTGCGCCAGCGTCTTGCTGACGATCTGCCCGGGAAGATACTCGACCTGTTTGTCCAAAAGGATCGCGGCCTCGTGTTCGATATTCTTGATAAATTTGTCCATTGCTATTTCTCCTCAATTCGATATCCAATCAATACGGTTCTATATGGATTATTATAAGCTTTGTCTGCGTCCCGAGGCTTTGCGCGGCCCAAGATGCCCGCCAATAGCCGCCTCATTATTCAACGAGCCTTTTCTCCCCGGCTATATCCTGGATCGGGGCGATATTTTGCGTCACTTCGAGCGTCCCCAGGTATTCGCCGTTTTCGTCGCGCACGGCAAAATACCGGATATAGACGTATTTGCCGCCCATGCTGATCCAAAAGTCCTCGTGCGTCTTCCTGCCGGACTTGAAATCCGCCACGATGCCCTCTACGATATGGACGCTGGCTGGCGGGTGGCAGTTGGTCACCTGCCGGCCGATGACCGTCTTTGTCCTCGGAAAAATCCGCTCCTCCCCTTGCGAGAAATACTTGACCGTGTCGTTCTTGTCGACAAAGGTGATGTCAAACGGCAGGGTGTTCAGCATGCCGACAAGTTCATTCACCTGAAACGCGCCCGTGGGAAGCACGATGCTTCCGGCATCGGGTTTGCCCATGGGGTCGGCGGCGCCGGAGGGCGCGTTCGCCAGGCGGAACGCCGGAGGCGGGCCGATGAGGCAGTAGCCTATTTCATCGCTGTCATCGGCGATATGTTTCCATTCGCTCGGCGAAAAGGCTTCGAGCACCATCGGTATCATGATATTTTCTTCCTTGAATATCATTTCATTGATCTTGTCCGTGGCGGCCCGGACCGCGTCCGCCACTTTTTGGCGGTCAGGGTTTTCCTCAGAGGCCATACCGGCCGCGTCCGCGAGCGCGGCGCGGATTTCGTCGTCCACGCCCCACATGACCTTTGGCGGGGCTGTGATATCGTGCTGTTCCATGAAGGGGAATATCAGGTTCTCCTTGCGTTGATAATGCTGCTTGATGTTCGCGAGAGCAGCCAACGCGTCTTTCAATTCTTTCTTCGCTTTTTCGTCGCCTGTGGCGATCCACGCTTCCATCGCGGGTTTTGCGCGCATCTCGACCACCTTTTCAATGGCGCGGTTTTCGAGCCTCAATGTATGAACGGGATGTCCGGGGCTGTCAGCGCCGCCTTCCGCGACAAGCGCGGTTTCCGCTGCTTCCAGCGAATCGCTGAACAGCGCCGCGTGTACGTCGCACAGCCGCTGCACCTCTTCAAGCGGCACCCCTTCCGCGATAAGCGCCGCTTCCGCCGCGGCTATCTCGGTGGACGCTACGCCGCTGAATGTCTTTGAGAATTTCGCGCGCGCCTCTTCCAGGCTTTTGCCGTCGTGCAGATCCATCAGGATTTCCTTGATGGCCTGTTTTCTGTATTCACGATTGTTGATAATTTCGCTCATTTTGCACACACTTTCTTTATTATTGATTTTTGATTTACTCTTTCATTCCTTGATTTTGAATCCCATCTTCTTCAATTCCTCTTTGATGGTCTCCATATCTATACCCTTCATTTTCGCGCCCTTCGGGAGCGTCATGAACCGTCCGGCCGTTTGGAGCATCCCGGGCCTTTTGATATCTGTGAAGCCGAGCATTATCATCAGCTGCTTTACTTCCGGATACCTCTCGCAAATATCATGAACCGATTGGCTCAAATCAATGATCTTCTCTTCCATGTGATATCACCTCCTGAAATCGCTTTTTGCTTTCATTATTCATACCTGTCATCAATTCCTGTCGCCTATTCCCCCATATACCCCAAATCCTCCGGGCCAAGCGGTGAAAGCTAAAGATATTTTGGCCTCTATAGCTATAATACGCTGAGAATATAGAAAATCTGTGGTTCTGACCACATAATTTTTGGTTTATCTATTGTATCCTACGCTTAGATAATATATGAATGCGATGAACCCCGGCGAACAAACGGGGCGGAAGCGACCGGGATCGGTCGATATTGAAAGGACGGGTACAGAAATGGGAAACACAGTGACAAAAGATATGTTGATCGGCGATATCCTGAGGATGGACCGGACGCTCGCGCCCGTACTGATGGAGATCGGCATGCACTGTTTGGGCTGCCCCTCTTCACAGATGGAATCGCTTGAGGACGCATGCGCCGTGCACGGGCTCGATCCCGACGCGGTCGTCGAGCGGATCAACGGGCATATGACGGTTGCCGGCTGAGCCTGGGGAGATATGTATGCCCGCGGCCGGCCGGGCTTGATGGAAAGACAGATGGAGACGGCAGGCTTGTTGAACGGGGAAGCAGTGAGGTGAAGAAGTGAGCGCGTTTTTGGGGCCGATACATCATTGGCTGTATAAAAAGATACTATTTCAAAACGGTCTGACAAACCTGATCGTCGAACACTACGACGCGACAGACGGTTTGGGGCTGGACGAAAGCCTTAGAGCGGAATACGGCGAGCTTGAGCAGGCGCCGCTTGAAGACATTATCGACGAAACGAATATCCACGGCTGGCTTCAGGAAAGGGTGGCAATAGTCGAATACCGCCTGGCGGCCGCCGTGACGGCGATTTGCGAAAAGGGTCCGGACGCGATGGGCGGCCTCAAAGCGCTTGCCTATGAGTTTGGCAAGGAAAACAAACCGGCCGGCCTGAATAGCGCGCGCGAGTGGTTTGCCTGTATCAACGACACCTTGCTTGACGGCATGCCCTGCGACCGCGCGAACGAAATCATTTCGGAAAGCGACGACGAAGCCGTTTGGCAGCGCGCCGTTTGCGTCCACAAAAGCTATTGGGACGCGGTCGACGGGAATATCGGGAATTATTATGCGCTTCGCGACGCGCTGATCGAGGGCATGGTGGACGGTTCGGGCTTCGCGTACGAAAAGGAAGAGGCCGATACTTTCCATATCACGAGGAGGGCCTGAGTTGAAAAGCATTGAAACCCTGGTCGCGGAACACGACTATATCCTGAGGTTCAACCGGACGGCGCGCGGCGCTTGCCTGGGAATCATGGAAGGGCAAGACCTGTGCGTCAGCGATTTCAGGGACATGATTGATTTTGTCCGGAATTTCGCCGACAAACATCATCACGGGAAAGAGGAAAAAATCCTGTTCGAGGAAATGCTCGCTCACCTGGGACAAATCGGCGTGAACCTGATCACGCACGGCATGTTGGTGGAGCACGACCTCGCGAGGCTGCATATATCGGACCTGGAAGCGGCTCTGGATCAATACGAGGAGGCTGACAAAACCAAAGCTGACAAAGCCAAAGATGAAGCAAAATTGGATGTCATCGCAAGCATGATCGGGTATACAAAGCTTTTGAAACGACATATCGACAAGGAAAACGCGGTGGTATATACCTACGCGGAAAAGAACCTGCCGGGCGAGATACTGTCCGGCGCGGACGCACGCATGGAGGCGATTGAAAAGCAGGCGGACGCGGACGGCGTTCAGAGAAAATACCTTGAGGTCTTGACGAGATTGGAGCAGAAATATTTATAACGATTTTCAGTGGATTCCGGGTCAATTGGACCCCTTGTAATTCCTCATTTTAGTTGTCGGCAGCAGCCCCGTTTCGTACCGGGGCTGCCGTCGTTTTTGAAGGGCTGGCGGGGAGCTGGGGCCGGCCTCCCTGTGATTGAACCGGGAATTAATGTATGATTGGTGTATTGGTGTACTGATGTACGGAGGTACTGATGCACGGGGACTGATATACTGGGGTACTGATGTATAACTATATAACTGTATGAATAGATGATATGAATGTGAGGTAAAGGAGGCGTGAACCAAATGAAAGAATATTCAACATTACTGTTTGAGCAGAAGGGCCGGATCGGGATTGTGAAAGTCAACCGACCCGAAGCGCTGAACGCGCTGAACGCTGTCGTGCTCGAGGAATTGTCCGATATTTTCGGGGAGATCGACGCGGACGATTCGATCGGGATCGCGATACTGACGGGCGAGGGGCGTTCCTTTGTGGCCGGCGCGGATATCGCGGCCATGAAGGAAATGAACGCGCTGGAGGGCCGGGCGTTCATGATCAAGGGGCAGGCTGTCATGCAAAAGATCGAAACGCTCACGAAGCCCGTCATCGCCGCTGTCAACGGTTTCGCGCTTGGCGGAGGCTGCGAGCTCGCCATGGCCTGCGATATCCGTTTCGCATCCGAAAAGGCGAAGTTTGGCCAGCCGGAAGTGGGGCTCGGGATCATCCCGGGGTTTGGGGGCACGCAGCGCCTGCCGCGCCTCGTCGGCAAAGGTATGGCAAAGCTGCTTATTTTCGGCGCGGAAATGATAGGGGCCGAGGAAGCAAAGGCTATCGGGCTTGTCGAAAAGGTCTTCCCACCCGACGAGCTTTTGGCCGAAACCGAAAAGTTTGCCGAACTGATCCTTTCAAAAGCGCCGATCGCCGTCAGGCTCGCGAAGGCCGCCATCAACAACGGCGTGAATGTCGATCTTCCTACCGGAGTCAGTTTTGAAGCCGAAGCGTCGGTCGCGCCGTTCGGATCGGAAGACCGGCTGGAGGGTATGGGCGCGTTCCTTGAAAAACGCCCGGCTGTGTTCAAGGATAAGTAAGAGAGAATGCGCGCGTCTGGCTTTTGAAGATAAGGGATGACTTTTTCTGTAAGGCATTGTTTGAGTGGCAGGGGTTGAGCGGCAGGATTTATGATAGTTGATGATTGGATAGCGGACAAAATCGGTTTGCCGCCGGGAGAGCGGCTCACCCGAGAGGCGCTTGAGGCGTGGCAGCTCGCGAAACTGCGTGAGACGATAGGGCTCGTTCTGGCGCACAGTTCGTTCTGGCGTGAAAAGCTGCCCTCGCTGCCTTGTGTATCCGGTGCGCCCGGCGCGCCGGATACAATCGAAACAATCCTGGATTCGGTGGACAGCATCGCGAAACTGCCGTTCACAACCCCCGAAGAGCTGTCTGAGCACGGATCGCGCATGGTCTGCGTACCCGCGTCGGAGGTCAGCCGTATCGTGACCCTGCAAATGACATCAGGCACGACCGGGTCGCCGAAACGCATCTGGTTCACGGAAGCCGACCAGGAGCTGATGACCGACTATATACATCACGGCCTGCCGGTGATGACGGGGCCGCAAGACGTTTTCCTCGTACTGATGCCATGCGAAAGGCCCGGCTCGGTCGGCGATCTCGTCGCAATAGGGGTGGAGCGTATCGGCTCCCGCGCGGTCCGCGTAGGCCCCATCCCGCCCGATGGCAGCCGCGATGAGGAAATCCTGGGGCTCATGCGCCTGGAAGGCGTGACTACGGGGCTGGCAACCGCGCCGACGGCCGCGCGCCTCGCGGCAAAAAGCGCCGCCGATCCCGTGGTACGAAACAATATGCGCACCATCCTGCTTTCGGCGCAATACATATCAGAAGCCGACAAGGCGGCGATCGAAACATCATGGGACTGCGATGTATATGAACATTATGGTATGACGGAGATGGGGCTGGGAGGGGCGATGGCGTGCGAAATGCGCGAAGGCTACCACCCGCGCGAAGCCGATTTGCTTTTTGAAATCATCGACCCTGATACGGGCGGCGTCCTGCCCGCGGGCGAATACGGCGAGGTAGTCTTCACGACGCTGACGAGGCAGGCAATGCCGCTTATCCGCTACCGTACGGGCGATTTCAGCCGGTGGCTGCCCGGCGCCTGCGCCTGCGGCAGTGTCCTGAAACGGCTGGACAAGGTCGGCGACCGCGCCGAGCGCAAAGGGTATTGAGCCAGCATCGGGCTGCGCCAGAGTTTGAATTGAAATGATCGCGATTAAACATCATTATTTTCTACAAACTCAAAAAACTCTTTGCCTGATATGATTTCAAATTGTTTTATATTGTCTTTGCTTCTTCTGTCATAAAATATATAGTACAGATTCTCCTCGTTTTCGCGTTTACGGCCCTTGTCGTGTTCGCGACGGTTTTGTTCACTCTCAGAGAGTATGGTTGAGATTTTTTCAAGCGCAACCGTAGGCTTTGTCACATCCATCCGAACCTGAATATCGCGAAAATTGTCCTCAGAGAACCCTGTCTGAAATATTTTATTACTGAGTACGATGATGCTGAAAGGAATACCTTTCTTTTCACAAAGCGCCTTGAACAGCATAGCCCATTTTTTTCTTCGTTCAATTGTTCTGATATTGATCGAGACCTGTTTTTTGTATTCTTCTTCGCTATCCCTTAAATCACCATCACAAAGCATTTTCAACTGCGTATCGCAATAGTCGATGAAGCTGTCATCAATAGCGCCATGCGATATACTCAATTGGTTGCTCAAGTCGTTCAATGCTTTAAGAATAGCGTTCTTTTTCAACGGATTTTTTTCCAGAAGAAAACGCCATTCCGCCTCCGACTTCCAAATTGGATGCCGCCATTGGTTTCGCGCAATATACTCGTAATAATCCTTTCCGCCTAAAAAGTTCTTCGCTATGAAAAGGATATCGTCATCGGAAAGAAAGCTGATATCTAGAGGGTTCCTTTCCAATTCGTCATCATACCGGGCCTCAAGCAGATGTGCCTCACAAAACAACTCTCCACCGGTCTTTCGAAGATAGTAGCTGTCGACTTTTGCAATAACGCTCTTTACCATGAATTGCCCATACAAAACTATCGGATGTGATTGAATCCATTTGCGTTCAGCGTCATGCGCGTAAATAACGTTCTCGAGGATGCTCAAGGAAAAGCGATTGAAGGCTACGCGTATATTCCCAGACTCATCATTGTGCAGGCACAATCCCCTCAACAATCGAATATAGTCGATCGACACCCCTTGATATCCCGAAATATAGGCGTCGCGTATCAAATAATCCAATCGGTCTACATCAATTGTTGACGAATGCAGAAGCTCAATGAAACAGTTCAGTATAGGTTCATTGCCCCACGGGGCTTCATTATCACAAGCCTTTCCATTATCCATTCTTCCACGATACTTATATCCTGTGATACATCGTGCAAAAAAATCACGTAAGTTGCATGGTATTAATTCGCCAAAGATCCGCAAACCGATAATAGCGCTCATAAAGTCATGGTTCGCAGGGAGACTTATTCCCTCGACATCTATACTGAAACCTCTCTCGTCCAATACCGACTTCAAACGCCCCAGAAGTTCGCTTCCTGACGATTTGTCGTAAAAATACTCTCCTGTATGGGAGAACGGCGCATGCCCTATATCATGGAGCAAACATGCCAAAAGAAATACCTTTCTGACTTCTTCATAAAGCGCCGCGTTTGATATGGTTTCATCATATTGGCGGCAGAAGTCTTCTTCAAGCGTTTCGACTGCCATCTTGCCAAGATAGTATACGCCCAGGGAATGGCCGAAGCGCGAATGTTCAGCCGACGGGTATAACGGAGCATAGCTCGTCTGTCTTACATTTCGAAGTCGCTGAAAATTGGCCGTATCTATGACATCTGAAACGAATTCGCTCTCGATTTCAATATAACCATATAGCGGATCTTTGATAATCTTCAATGTACGAGCTTTTGTCAGGCGGCAATCCCCAGAGCGTTCAAAGCTTCTTTGCACGTGAACGAGTAGAGCAATTCAACTGAGAGGCGCGAACGAAATTCCTCACGCAAATAGTCTGTATTCTTCGCATTCTTCAAAACGATGTATTCGGCATGTCCATCGCTTTCTATGGTAAAGAAATCTGAATAATCACGAATAAATGAAAAAACAGCATCTCCAGACAGAATGAGCACCATAGAATCATGATACTTTTCTTCATACACTTTTTTTATTATATTGCCGTATCGGATAATCTGGTCAAAACTTACTCGATCGGATCCTGTCATCTCAAAAACATCAATCAAAGAATTGGCGGCAAGATCGTCTATTTTTATAAATTTACACATTGTATCCAAAGTCTCCACTTCCTATGGTTGATATAATTCCAAAGTATATCACAATACATAAAGTATGAAGTATTTCGTTAAGATTTTTATTGAAATACCAACAAGACGATGGCCTTTATTGCGATATAATTGAAACTGTGAACAATGATAAGTATTTTGCGGTCATAATTGCGGCGGGCCTTTCTTCCAGGATGGGCGGGTTCAAGCCGCTTTTGGATGTGGGGGGGGAGCCCGCGCTGTTCCGTTTGCTTGATTCGATTTGCAAAGCGGGGATCGAGCGCATGGCCGTAGTCACCGGATATGGGCGCGAAGCGATCGAGGCCGCGCTTGAGGACTATTGTGCCGGACGCGGCGAACGCTTTGAAATCGCCCCCCTCTATAACGCGGATTTTGAATATGGGATGTTCGGTTCGGTCAAGGCAGGTATCGGATTTGCCGCTGAACAAGCCGAATGCCGCGCGGCGCTGCTCTTCCCGGTCGACGCGCCGCTCGTTTCAGTCAGGACTATCACGGGACTGGCTGGCGCGTGGGAGCTTGGCGCTCAAAGCCTTAAAGTTCCACCATTTGCCGTGCCTGTATACAAGGGGAAAAATGGCCATCCGCTACTGATTCCGCGTGAATACTTCGACGAAATCCTGGCTTTCACCGGCGAGGGCGGGCTCAAAGGCGTACGCGCCGGATATGACGCAGATATGATAAGATATGTGACGGAGGACGCGGGCTGTGTCCTGGATATGGACACCCCGGAAGATTATGCGAAACTTATTCAATTTGAAAAAGAACAAAACAGATAGCCCACATGCCAAAGTGAGGATCTTCCTTGTGCGGCATGGACAGCCAGGGCAGCACAGCGGCAAGATATTCCTTGGGCAGACGGACATCCCCTTGTCCGACCGCGGCGAAGAGGAAGCCGCAGCCGCGGGTGACAAACTGATCGAGCTGGGCGCGCGGCCGAAACGCCTCTATACGAGCGACCTTCTGCGCGCGAAAGAGACGGCCGGCATCATCGCGAAGCGGTTCGACGGCCTGCCCGTCATCCCGGACATACTCTTTCGCGAGATGACGATGGGGACATGGGACGGCGAGCTTGTCGAGGATATCAAAGCAAAGTTCCCCGAGGAATACGCAAAACGGGGCGATGACCTTTGCAACTACCGGACACCCGGCGGCGAGAACTTCTATGACCTGCGCGGGCGCGTAACGCGGGAATTTTACAGAATATTCGCGGAGGATTTTTCCGGCGCCGGAAACAAAACCGAGAGCGGCGCTGACGACGACCCGGGCGATCTCGTGATAGTAGCCCACCAGGGCGTGATCATATCGCTTTTTGAGGAGCTTCATTTGGAAAAGCCGGGATTTGGTTTCGGCCTTGACTGTCCGACAGGTTCTGTCACAGTTCTTGAAACGCCGGAATGGCTATGGTCAAAACCCAAATCCTAGATGAAAATAGATATCCTGACGCTATTCCCGGAAATGTTTGAAAATGTGCTGACGGCGGGCGTGATCGGCCGCGCCGCCGAGCGCGGGCTTTTGGAGTTTCGCGTGACGGATATACGCGCGCACTCCGAAGACAAACACCGCAAAGCCGACGACTATCCGTTCGGCGGCGGCGCGGGGCAGCTCATGACAGCACAGCCCATCTTTGCCGCGCTGCGAAGTCTCGGTATAAAGCCAGCTCGCGACGATACAGGGACAGCTTGCGACGATGCAGGGACTGCCCTGGTGCCGGCCTGTACAGACGCCCGCGGCGCCGGCGCCATGGACGAATACAACGATGCTCCCCGTATGCTCTACCCTTCCCCGCGCGGGCGGCTGCTCGACCGCGAGCTTGCGGAAGAGCTTTCGGAAGAGCAAGCGCTCCTCCTGCTCTGCGGGCATTATGAGGGCGTAGACCAGCGCGCGCTGGACGCGTTCGCTTTCGAGGAAGTATCAATCGGCGACTACATCCTCACCGGCGGCGAACTCTCGTCAATGGTTTTGATTGACACAGTCTGCCGGCTCATCCCGGGTGTCCTTGGCTCGGAAGAATCACACGCCGAAGAGTCCATCTATTCAGGCCTGCTCGAATACCCGCAGTATACGCGCCCGGCTTCATATGAAGGCATGGACGCACCGGACGTACTCGTCTCGGGCGACCACGCAAAGATCGCTCTGTGGAACTTTGAGCAATCACTATCGCTCACAGCCGAGCGGCGCCCAGATCTATTGCGCTCCTGGCTTGAAACGCATTATGACGCGCTCGACAAAAAGCGAAAAGCGATCGCGGACTGTTATTTATATTTATGAAGGACCTGTTATCTATGCAAAAGTTAAGGAAGTCAGAGAAGTTGTGAACAACGACAATCAAAAACCCACGGTATGGAACAAAACCTTTGTATTGCTGCTGGTCATCAATGGCATACAAAGCCTCGGCTTTCAAATATACACGCCGATCCTGCCGGTCTACGCGCTGAGGTTCACATCTTCCGAGACCATCATAGGAGTGCTGGGGGCAAGCATCGCTGTCGCGGCCCTCGCGACCAGGCCGTATGCCGCTTACCTGACAGACCGGGGGAACAGAAAACGCGTCATCGTCATCGCGCTGGCGGTAATGGCGGTCTCCGGGTTCGGGCCGCTGCTGGCGTCGTCCGTATTTCAATTGATTTTGATCCGGCTGCTACAGGGCTTTTTGTTCTCAATCCTTTCAACGACGGTCGTCGCTTCGGGGATACTCTCGCTCCCCGAGTCGAAACTGGGCTATGGGCTGGGCATCCTGTCCCTGTCGAATATCGGCTGCCAGGCCGTGGCGCCGGCGCTCGGCATATACATAGTCAACAGGTATGGATACCCGAACCTTTTCATATTTGTCATTTTGATAATGGCCGTCTCGTGGATCGCGGCGTTTTTCCTGGAGCGCACGCCTGTCCCGGAAAAAGCGGACGGCCCAAGAAAGAAAATCGAACTCCGGGATATGTTTGCCGTAGAAACAGGCAATCTGGTTTTCCTGATGCTTTTTTTCACAGCGTCTATAGGCATCATCAGCAATTTCCTGCTCCTTTTCGGCAAAGCCGCCGGACTCAGCGGCCTTGGATATTACTTCACGATCTTCGCGGTCGTCCTGATCCTGATACGATTGATAGGGGGAGGTATAATCGACCGATTTTATTACGGGGCCATTGTGATCGTCAGCGCGGCGATCACGATTGCGGGCCTGCTCATCCTTGCAAACGCCACCTCTTTTTTGAGCATCGCAATCACTGCGGTACTCATGGGTATAGGGTATGGCTACGCAAACCCGTCGATCCAGGCCGAGATGGTCAGGCGCGTGAGCCCGGACCGCGTCGGCGCCGTCACCGCCACGTCCTATATCGGCATGGATTCGGCGTATATTTCGGCGCCGATCATCATGGGAGTACTTGCTGAAAATTTCGGTTACAAATGGGGATTCTCGTCATTTTGCCTGCTGCTCATCATCGCGATCGTATTCATTTTGTATGAAAACAGAAAATCCCCGAAATCCATATTTTCAAAGACCGGGAGGTAAAGGAATCCCTGAGAACGAGTCCACTTGGAACGAAGTGTCGCTCACGCCCCAAGCAGCGCGGCGGGAACGACGGCGATACCGTCCTCGCGCCTGTACGCCGCGGATCCTGTACTGACGATCATCGCGTCGCAGCATTCCTTACCTACATTTTGGGCAAACCATTTCAAATGCTTCCCATCTGACGCGGCTATTGTTGGGGAAAACTTCACCTCGCAGGCAATCACCTTTGTATCCTTTTGTAATATGAAATCTATTTCACGATCCCCTGAGTGTGTCTTGACAAAGAAGAGTTTCGCGTTGTTCACACTGGCATATGTATTGAAGCAAAGTTGCATCAGCGACTCAAAAAGCCTGCCAAGGATACTGCCATATTGGCTGTCAAACCTTTCCGCACGCGTTGGCCAGCCTTTTGTCCCTGACAATACATTTTCATCAAGCCCAAGCAAGTATGCGGAAAAAGCCGGATCGGCCAAATAGTGCTTTGGAGACCTCTTCAATCCTGAGAAAAAATCCTCCCCGTCTACCCATGGCGTGAGCTCATCAAGAAGCCACAAGTTTTCAAGCGCCTCACGATAAGCAATCGTCGTCTTTGCGGCAGGCTTGTTTCCTTCTCCGGCAGTAGACGCGTCCAGTATCTCTGTGTAACCAGCGTCCGTTGATATGGCCGCCGCATATGCCCTGAGCCAACGCAGCAATGTTTCCGGTTGGCGTAGGCGTATCCCTTGTTGGTTGAACTCATGTGAAAGCATATTCGCAAAATACGATTCAAACGCAATTTTCCTGCTTTCCGGAGAAAGTTTCCGAAACTCAGGGAGCCCGGAAGCCGTTATTTCAAAAATGTACTGAGCCGCTGAAACGTCGGTCTTACCGGTAATACTCGCGCTAAAAGGTTTTGTGGATGAAAACATTTCTCCTATCGAAACCGTTGGCTTTTCGATACCTCGCTCCGCGAGAGACAAAGGATACATTTTCCTCCGTATGATCCTGGCGGCGCCGGAATGGATATTTGTATTGGAATTTGCTATTGAACCTGTCAGCAAAAACCTCCCGGGCTTGGCGCCGTCGTCCACCGCCCGGCGCACATAGTCCCACACAAAAGGAACCCTCTGCCATTCATCAATAAGTATTGGCCCGGTTTCCGATGACAGGATATCCGGGATGTTCGCAATCTGGTCAAAATCCTTGGGCCTATCCAATTCAAAGACCGTATTCGCAAGCCTTTTGGTGGATACCGTTTTCCCGACGCCTTTCAACCCATCAATGGCGATGGCGGGAAACTCCCGCATAAGACCTTTCAGGTATGGTTCAATCAATCGCTCATATTGTCTTTCCATAGGTAAAGTATATCATGAGTTTCACCAAAGTAAAGGATTTGAGGATTTATAAGTAAAGGATTTGAAGATTTATAAGTAAAGGATTTCAAGAAATCCTCATGTACAATTCCATATGTCCGCAGCGTTACTAGATTTATCCACGTTGATTAATAGCATTAATTATATCTTGCTCGACAATATTTTTTGAAAGTGAAAGATTGAATTCCTTATCTTTAAACAGACTTATAATATACTCCTGTGCTTTGCTTTTACTCATGATAGGGCTATCAAACTTGCCAGAATTGTTATTTACTTTATCTAATAAACATGTATAGATTTGTGAAGCAACGTCTGAATCATTAAATGTCGCAGAATGAGAGATTCTATTCTGATTATTAATATCCGTACACCATACACCGACATTATTTACAATAATGAACCCTTTTGAAATGTCATAATTCGGCTTTAGCAAATAAAATGTTTGTTCCTTTTTAATGCTTAGTGCATCATCATTTTTATCCTCATCTGATGTATTACCTAGGTGGTTAAAAATATATGCTAATTGCTCGGATACATCACTCTTTTCGAATCTAACTGACTTGCCAAATGGTTCCCCGTTGCTATCAAGTGCATAAAAATCTTTCGTATAGCGTTTTTTAGCAAATTCGCTAAGACTTGTTGAACTAATAATATTAATTGCTTCCTGTTCATTACGTGCATTAAAACGTTGCCTCAGAACTTCGATAGCATCATGTAAAATAGAATCAAAAGGTACTCCTTGCGGAATGACACCGTAAGGATCAAGAAAGTTCTTTAATTCTTTACAGAAAATTTCATCATTACTTATCTTATCTTTTATTATTTCATTAAGCTGCTCCGCGGAATACTTGGTTGTATCAAGGCAAATTGTGTCAAGAACAATTATCATTTTATCTTGCTTCATTAAATTGAGAATAGCATCGTTTAATTTGATTGCACTATCTATATTACTTGTGTTATTTATACGAGCGGCTCTATGATCCATTGAAAAGAAATTATATGCATTCCTGTTGTTCCCTAAGTCGAGTAAATATTTCGTACTATGATCTGATAATTTTATCAATAGGAATCTATGCTTCTTTTTAGACTCTAACAATTCATTATTTTCCGTGGAGAAAGGCGTTATACTATACTTAATAACGCACATATCCTCACCTGTCCAAACAGGAAGTTTAAGTTCATTATAATTATAACTATAATCGTCGAATAATGAGAATAACGGCAAAATGATACTAAAGAATTCGATTTTTTCGCTTGCTTTTATTGGAAATTCTTCGTCTAAATAATGCTTTATTGTCACGTGAGAAATATGATTTATTGCTTTTTCACTAATATTTTTTTGTAAAAGTTGTGAAGAGTGCGAATCAACTGTTCTTAAATATCGCTTGGGGAATTCATACATTTGAAAAATCAAGTTAGCTAAACAGATCAGATTGTTTTTATCAAGCGAGCGATATAAATTGCAGGTTATTTGGTGTCTGAATTCTTCGTAATCACTGGATTCGAATTGTTCAGAAAAAAATTTTCTAATAAATGTAGCGGCGACAGTCTTTGCGTCAAGCCGTTTAATAATTGGTTCCTCTTCATCATCTAAAGGTTCATAATAACTAAAATCAAGATCATTCCTATCATTGACCGCGCTATGTGTAAAAAGCAGATCATCAACATATACAGATATATCTGTGCTGCCTGGCTTAATTCCTACAAAAGAATAAAGCTCTTCCCGTTCTATTGTACTTAAATTGAGCGCTATGGCAATATTGTCAAGTTGTGACTTCTTGAATCTATATGGCTGACTTGTATATCTGTAGAAAGTTGATTTACCAATTCCTGTTTTAATCAGTAGACTATCAAGAGCCATATCTCTATCGTTCAACTTTGCTTGAACATATTTGAGCATTTTCGGTTCCATAAGAACACCACCTCATACTATAATGGATATAAAATATCATATAATTTAAAATTAATCAAGGGGCTGTAGAAAATATTTTCCAATACTATTATACAAATATTCTACGCAATATATATAATATTCTTATCATTTTATAAATATGGTACTTGCTATTATAATTATTTTATTGTATCCTTTAATTAAGTGGTCGATATGTGAACTTCCAAAGATTTATATGATAAAACGACAATGGGAAACGGAACAAAAACAATAAATACGTAAAAAAAGGGGTTGGCAGAGGAGTGTGTAATGAGTGGGCAAACGTTGTACAATCATACCGTTTCAGCTTCTGGAGGTTTTTCAGATAAAACAAAACGAAACCGGAACAGGATGCTCCATAGAGCAAAAGCACGTCATTTAGGTTTATTCGAGGCCTTTCATATGCGTTTTCTTGGGAAGCGTGATGGAAAGCACTCTCTTCCAAAAAAAAGTGAGGACGGAACTTGGATGTCACCAACTCTACGAAAAGAAACAGATGCTTATGGTGAGTTTTGCGCAATTATTTGGGGTAGAACTCAAAATGAACTTTATTCAGATCACAAAACCATAGAACACCTACTTGGCGAAATAAAAGAGCAAGAAAAGGAACTAAACGATTTAATAAAAAACAAACCTACCAAAATCTCAGAGGATAAATTGAAGATAAGAAGAAAAGGTGAGGAAAGCTTACCCGAAGAAATTATTCGGATGCGTCGACAAAAAAACTACAATAAAGAAAATGTCGAAATGTTTGGCAAGATTAAACAACTAGAGATATCATTGGGAAATTTACACGGCTTGCTTCACGAAAAACAGGCGAAAATTCAAGAAGTGGAACATATTACTCGAATGGCCTGCGAAAAGGTTTACCACCACACCAAACAGCGCATTGATGTTTATTGGGGTGGAGTACTCTTTACACATCAAAAAACTGAGGAACTTCCACCTGCCCCTACATTGCTTTCGGAATCAGATGTAGAGGCGGTTTATTTAGCAACACATCAGAAATCGGCAGAAAAAGCCATCCAAATAATAAAGCAACGAAAAAATATTAACAAAACAAGGAACGATGATGACACTAAAGATCTAAACGGAAAGGAGCAAGTACAATGAACCCCTTTAGAAAAAAGGAGAAACTTGTTGATGTTGTGAGTGACGAGGAATGCATTGTCTATGATTTTGTTTTAAGGGCTCCCTTCTGGGGATACAGACCTATAAGTTATCGGGAATATGAACCATTTATTAATTTTCAGAACGAGATTGATGGCTTTTTAGACAAGTTATTTTCCAAAGAAGACTCGATAGATGTTGGAAATAAAAATGTTCTAGATGATTTGATTGTGGATATGGCCAAGCAGGCCGAAGAAGATCTAAAAAAACAAAAGGCAGTGCACGTGGATCATATTAATAAGTTTGATCATCGACGTAAAGGAGATAGATTAAGTTTTGAAAACCAGATTAAGCTGCTGGAAGAAGCCTTAATGCGAAATGAAAAAACGCATAAAGAGGTTGATGAGCGCTTCATAAAAAATAAATTCCGGAAAGGAGATACTAAAAATAATGCCTAAGAAAACTCTTTATAAAGTGGATAAACAAGGCAATTTAATTTTCACTCAGAATGATTTGCAACGGGCTCGATATAAAACAGAAACGTTTTGGTATCAGCCTTGGATCTTATTAGCAATCATGATTGCTTGCGCTATTGTGGACGCTGCAAATTTTTCGCAATTATTTGACGGATTTCTGTTGGATTCAGACTTTATACGATACGTTTCCATAGGCGCAATGATAATAGCTTTTGAAGTGGCGCCTGTCTATTTTGCATTCAGCTTAAAAAAATATGCAATGGGTTACAACATAGAAAAATGGTCTATTCTTATACCTTTAGCTGCTTTCATTATGGCTATAATTGTAAACGTCATACTTCGTATTGTGACAAAAGATTTAGTGTTTAGAGACATAACCATTGGAACCTCTTTGCTTTCCAACAGCGTACAAACACCTGTAAATCCTTTACCAAATGCATTATATTATTCCATTTTCTTTGCCGCCCTACCATTAATTACGGCTTGTGTTAGTTTTGCAGCAGCTTTCTCAATGGCCAATCCGCTACGTGACGAATTGAAAAAGCTGGATATTGAGAAGGGCTTGATTTTAGAAAAGATAGGGCAGATAAAGCCCATTATTGAAGAATATGAGGCCGACAAAGGTTTTTTAGAACGACTTAAAGAGAATGATGATGATAAGTATAGCGCGGCTTTAAATATGATAGAAAAAAAACGTGATACTTACCTTGATTATGTAAGGCAACGAATCAACGAACATTTATCTGATCCGTCAGATATTAGTCACCCTGTTGATTACAAAATATAGAAAGATGAAGGCGTGTGATATGAAAAATTTAATTCTTCGTTTACTCATTTTATTTGCTACTGCAGCCTTTTTTGTTCTATCTTTTTCCGGCTGTGGCACATCGGCAAATCCCGACCAAGAGAAAAACGCGCCTGTTGCTATCGCTTTAGTCATTGGCAATCACGCTAATGCTCTTAAATTGAATCTGGAAAATCCAGATCTTACAAACTTCGTTACACAAGCTATAACAACACAAGGTTTTATTTCGATAATTTGTGCGGATGGAGCTCCTTGCATTTTCAGTACAGATGAATATCCTGTTCCACCAGAAGATCAAGGCAACGAACAGATGGTTAAAATAGCACAAAAACAGGCTGCTGAAAATGTAAAAGGTACTCTTAAAGAAATTACGGCGAAATCCCCAGAATTAGATACTCTTTCAGCTTTAAATCAAGCGGTCAGATCATTGTCAGAAGCTCCTAAAGAAAGTATATGCTACATAATTGTTATGGACACTGGTTTGTCGACTACAGGAGAGCTTGATTTTCGAAATAATTATCTTAGCGCCGACCCTGAAAGCATCGCGACTATGCTTAACGACAGGCAAGCTATTCCTGACTTTAATGGCATAACTGTAATATGGGAACAAATGGGCGATGTGACTAGTCCACAACCAGTGCTTACCCCAGCTCACGTAAAAAATTTGAAAGATATTTGGTCAGCTATAATTAAAAAGACAGGAGGGGAAGCAAACATATCAAATATTCCTCCTCTTCAAAACGAAGTTGACGCTAAGATGTATCCCTCTATTTCAATTGTTGAACCTCCACCAGCGCCCCCAATAAAGCTCTCTGTTCAATTTTTAGGTCAGTCAGATAAATATATCGATGAAACAGAAACTATTGCGACCCTCACACCTGTAGCTGAAAATATAATAGCTAATCCTAAATCGCAATGGCTTCTCGTCGGTTCGACAGCCGATAGTGATGGAGATGAAAATTTTTGTATGACTTTATCAAAAAATAGAGCATATGCCGTTCGCAATACTTTGGTTTCCTTAGGAGTACCCGCCAATCAATTAACAGCCATAGGACTTGGAAGCCATGCACCATGGTTTATCACAGACAAAGACTCTTCCGGAAAGTTAATAGAAAGCATTGCGGCTCAAAACAGGATTGTCTTTTTGATGTCAGCAGATTCAGAAGATGCAGAAGGCATTCTACGTGCTCAAGGAAAGTAAACTGTCAATGGCAACAGCATAAAACAACGCGATCAGCATTGTGAGCGTTTCTGCTCTAGGTGGAATTGGTGAAATTGAATATGTCGTCTAAAATGGCGCGTTCCAGTTCCATCAGATTGATGTTCTGCTGCCGGTTCATAGAGATTGGCGTACCCCGGCTGTCGGAATAACCGCCCCAACGTCTCTTGAACATCTGATGCTTGTGCCGTATACTTTTTAACTAAGGAGCGAAATAGTATTCATGAAAACCAGCGATAATAAAAAGAAAACTCAATATGAAGAAAGGCAAAAGCAATGGAATCTTCAATTTACTGCTGAACAACGTATTGCGGAAAGTTATCAATGGAACACAAAAAAGGCGCTGACCAAAGCGAAGCGGAAAAAGAAAGATAAACAAGCAGGTGATAAAGCGGCTCCAATAGCTCCTATTCTTAATGCGATTGTCAAAGAAAGATCAAGGAATATTGTAATATCCTCAGATTTGAATGAGGCAGACTTGCGTAAAGAGTTACTTGAAATAGCCAAACTGCGACTTGATTCATTAAAACACTATCACAAACATTTTTGGAGCACTTTCAAGTGGCTTATTGTGATTTCGCTTGTGTTGTTAGGCGCACCGTTTTTTGACGGCATATTCGGCATGAAATTTCTTGAAGGAGATTTACCTTTAATTCGAATATTATTTCCAATTGCAACAGTATTTATTTCGCTATTGTCATTGGTCGTCACAAAAATCGAATCTACCGAAGTACAGCGTCAATACCTCTCTGTGCGCACGGTTTTTGCGGCATTAAATGAACGGTATGACGATTATCCAAAAGACTATTTTACTAAGCAACCATTTTTTTATTATATGGTCAGGTACGAATCCGTCAATATGATAATATGGATTTATTTGTTAGTAGCCGGCCTCGCTATATTTGAAATTGTTCATTTCTTTTTACTGATAAATGTACAAGCCTCTCCGATTGTCATATTTTGGATTTTCGTCGGCATTGTAATTGCTTTATTTATAGTACAGTTAGTTTATATATGCAAAAAAAGAAATGCCAACCCCTTTAGTGAAGAGTAAGAAAGTAGTAATCGTGCTATTTGTTTCTGCTAACCTAAACTGTTTTTCTTATGCTCGCAGACATTGACCGCGAGCAACATATTTGCTTTCTTGCTAGCTGTCATATCAAGCATTCACTCTTCCGGATTAGAGAAAAAAACGAGTTTTAAATTATTGAAAAAAACTCTGTTCCAACTTCACGAAAAAAACGCCCTTCTGAATTCTTAAAAAAGCACTGGCCTTTTGCCCCCATTTTGACAGCATAGTTCTTTATGTTTTCGGCATGCTAATCACTATAGCAATGCAATCGGATTCTACTCGAAAAAGATAAGTTACGTAAGTTCGAAGAATACCCGATAATGATAATTACTCCTTGGACAGTGTCTTGTAGTTCACTCGTCAGTTTATATAAATCACACTCTATTTCATCACCTTGGCGGTCTTTATCATAGTCGAAGTCATACGCCAATTTCGGAGGCACATTTATCCCCGCAAGCCATACTTGTGCTAATGGATTGGCACGAATGGTTTGCACAACAGTATCACGCTCACAACCGACACCGAATAGCCCTCTTGCCTTCGTTGTCCGATAATCCAGAATGATGGCTCCTACTCTTTCATTCTTATGAGCAGAATGGAAGCCCTTTACAAAATCGATGCCCTTTACATGTTCTGCTGATAGTTCGATTAGTTTGGCAATCTCTTTCCGTTCATCAGATTCTCGCTCTTCCCTAACTATTTTCTGTTCATCTTTTATCATGTTGGAAATATCATCAAGACACTCATCGACCTGTCGTTTAGCAGCGTTGTTTCCCGGTCGAAACTGTGAAATAAAAAGCGTGTTCGAATCAGTCTTTTCTATGTCAGGGAAAGCGTCATAATTTACAAAAATAAGAGTGCCATCAGGACAACCTTGCTTGTAGCGATTATATAGTTTTTCCATGTTGGGTATAGACATAAAACGCCGTTGTTTGGCTTCTATTAATAAAAGCGTATTTATTGGATTCGTTACTGACGACTTGGCAAGTTTGTAATCTGGCCTAATACTATTAATTTTTTCATCTGGTCCTGTTACAGCAGTCTGTAATTCAGCCCAGTAAGAAACAGGCACCCTGCATCCAGCAATATCAGCAATTTGTGCTGGATGTTGTTCATATAGTTCAATTTTGCTGTTCTCTATGTACACATTTAAGGAAAGACCCGTGTTTTGCAACCTATCTAGCGCATACAATCCAACCCAGACTTGATAGAGTTGCCAGCGATGTTTCCAAACTGGTAGGTTTAAAATTGTGTGTATCTCTTCAGACAGGCTCTCTATAATGCGTTCTTCTGTTGGTAAATCATAATAATGCTTGATAATACCCACTAAGCTATTTGGTTTATTGTATTCATATTCATCACCAAATTTAGGAGAATCCTCGTTTTGCCGAAGAATCGCTATCTGACACAAATTTCCACTCGCCAGGCAAATGATCTCCTTTAGGTGGTTTACATCATCCGTGTTCAATGGTCTAGCTGTCACTTCTTGATTGATAAAAAATCTTCCTAATGTATCTTCCTCCTCGAATTCGTCGTTTCGCCATTCTTTTTGTGAATGAGTATCGACCAAAACCGAGGAGATTGCGTCTACTTCAGAAGAATATGAAGATACCTCTACCAGCGAGTTCCAAAGCGCTTGTAATGTTTTTGCTATTGACATTACTTCTTTGTCTGAATTCCATTCCGATGGAAAGTTATCACTTGGCATCCAATGTTCATTTTCGGAGGTTGTTGCACTATTTATTGAATATGCCAACGAGTGCCTCTCCAAATCCTCACGAAATCTATCTATGTCATATTCGTTCCAAAAACGAAACACTGCTCTCTGGTACAATTTTTGATATGAACGCCAAAAATCCCGAAAATGCGAAAGAGAGAAATCAACGACATCATCTTCACCAGAAAAAGTATAGCTGACGGACAAGCTGCGATAGGATTTTTGGGCATCAAGCTTCTGCATTACCAAGCAAATGTCCGCCATCATAACAGCGAACGGTTCGAAGCATGTAAAAAATGCACGTATGAAATCCTCAACAGATGTATTGCTATCTTCAAGAGCTTGCGGGATATTTGTTGTACTGATAGGAAAGTTTAATCGAGTAATCAATTCTGTCCAAAGCGCGTCGTCACGCCCCGAACCATCTTTACGCAACATCAATCCTTCATCTACAAGATGTCGATAGACATCTGCTGCTGTTGTAATTATTTCGGTATTTTGATGCTCAATCTTTGTATTTTTTTTCATTTTTACTAACCTCTTTTTTCGCGGTAAATATGATATAAATTGCTTACTACTTCTCTTGTAGAAATTCCGCTAAATATCAACGCCATCTACGAACCCTGCGAACCTCTTTTGTCGTTTGATAAGTTTAAGAGTTGAATATAACTTGATAAAGATTTTCTTACTACTATAAAATCTTTATTATCTTTGTTTGAACTGTATAAGAAGTATGAATAGCGTTTCAAGAGAAAGCCAGCTCCTACGAATGGGAGTACATTGTTTTCAACAAAATCTTCCTGTAATGGTTTAGGGACATCATTAAGATACTTCGTCATTTATTTTCCTTTTTCTGCACACTTTCAGAATATGATAAAAACTGCTTATCTATTGAAATAGTAGTTCTAATTAATCTCCGTTATTCATGGCTGCCTTTAAATATTCTTCTATATCCATTGCAGGAACTGTGGCTATCTTTTGTAACTCAACTAGAAGCTTTAAGAAAAAGAAAATCAGCGATTCTGATGCCTTGCTTTTTTCTATAATCCCACTTGTTTGGTCAATAATAAACGCTCCGGCATTAAGAGCGCAACCAATATCGATTTTATTTTCGTTATCAAGAGCAATAAGGTTTTCTTCGAGAGTTTTCCCGATTGGATCCACCCAATCGCTGTTTGTTGTCAGTATTCCAGATATTATCCTATGTAATGGTTTTGGAGCATAAGAGCCACCCGCATGAGGTATAGGAACTGATGTACGATATAATTGCCTTACACTCTTCGCTTTATTTCCGGCATAATCTAAATTGCTTTTATTTAAAGCCTGTTTTACCTCAAAAACCGCATATACACTTTCTGAAGGAATATAAAGGGTCCCGGATTGATTGAAAACAAAAAGAGAATACTGTTGATCATAAATCACCAAATCAATCTGTTCGCTCTTCCCTCCATGACAATCAACGACAAACGCATTATCAACCTTATATCTTTTGGGGAGATAATTCGCAAGCCAATTATGCCAGTTTAATTCCGTAGCATCTCCCTTTTCAACCGGATGCTCAGTTATTTCAGACTGCAGTTCCAACGTAGTCACCATTTGCTTTTGCATTCCGGCAAATAGCTTTTTCAAATCGACATTTTGCATAATACAACTTTCCTTTCTATCGAAATCCATTGAGTATCTTGTGTTTTGTCTTTGTTCATCACGATGCATTATATGCATTCATTAATTTCATTATTTTAATAAAACTAAGTAATGATATGTTGCCTCCGTTTTCGCTAATTCAATAACTTTAAGTCCTTTAGCTTTTTTTCCGCGTCCGAATATGCTTTTTTTAATTCGTCTGTTGCATCCTCCCGCAGAGGGGTGTTTTTATTATAATAATCAAGCAATTTCTGATTGTCTGTTTTTGCCTGTTTATCATAGTCGTGTTTCGGCTTTCGTGCTTTCTCTTTCAATTTATTAAATCTTTGAGTCACCCCAGACATCTCATTCCGATTTTCTTTTTCGTCCTCGCTTGTTATTTTCACCCCCTCTTTAATAGAGGTTTTCTTGTTTTCTTTATGTTCAACCAAATTATCTTTTGGATTGTCTGGCAAAAGAATGTTTTCGTTAGTGGCTAATGGCAGTTTTGAATAAAACCTTGCCTTTCCCTCTTCTACAAGCGGTCGATTCTCTGCAAACCAGCCAAAGATCTTTCCTCCTTCATTTAGCCTCGGATAGTCTACCTTGTTATCACCCGTTGCCATGAAGTCCACTGCTCGACGCAATGCATCCGGCAGATCCACTAATGATACTTCATCCATAATTGGCACTTCGGGTTCGTATGCTTTCTCTGAAAAAGAACGTTTGTATATTGAATCTACGATTATTTTTACTGAGCCAAACCCTATTGGTTTTCCATGCCCAATTTTATGAAGGCGGTTGCTGTTGGCTGTGTTTTCTCCAAGGGAAAGCGCTGTGAATAATTGATTCAATTGCACTTGTGTGATTCGATCAAAGTAGACAGTAAATATAAATTCGCTACCTGAATTCGCAGGCTGCATATAGCTTGTCTGCAAGGGTTTTTTGTCCCCTTCAAGCTGGTCGAGATTAAAAGTATGATTGTGCCAGTAAAATTTTCTTCCGGAAAGTTTAACCCCTTCGGTATCAGCATGATAAAAATCATCATCATGTCTTAGATAGAATTCAAGGGACGAAGATCGTGGCTCGGAAAGGATTGGCAGTAAAACACTTTCTTTTATCAGAGTGACGCTCGATATCGAAGTCGGCCAGGCGTCTGAAAACCGTACTCGACTCCCCATACTTCCGTCTTCGTTTTCACCCGATGCGGCAACAAATCCAAACAGCGCACATGCAGAGCATAGTTCTTTCCTGCTATTACAGCGTTTGAGGCTTTCGGGTAAAAGGTCGTCAGGTTTGTTTGTATAAACATTGCGTGAAATTTGGGAAAGTGCGAGAAAATATTTCCCGCCTTCTTCTTCATACCAAACGGGGATCATTTCCCCATCCTGTAATTCGTTGAACTTGTTTTCATATATTTTTGCTTTCTCTTTTGCTTTGCCTTTCTTATATTTCTCAATATTTTCTTTGAACGCTACAATATACTTTTGATCTAATTCAACAGGCTGGCTTGATGAATTTTTCATTTCAAAAATGCTGTAAGACGAAATGCCTTTATCTGTTGGCATACGGTTCATTTTCAAAACATATCCGTTATGTATATTGTTCGGCTCAAGATTTTCCGAGACATATAGTTTTCCTTCCGCCGTATATGAGGAGAACTCAATTGATTCGCCAGTCTGTTTGTTATTAGCCTCGATAAAGTTGTGCTTATCTGCATATCGATTTGCTTTATGCAAATAATAAGTCCAGCCTGATTCTGTTTTTCGTTTTTCTAAAAGGCCCGCTTTTTTAATTTCGTTTGTTCGCGATGAAAAATAGTAATGGTCATTTGTAAAAACGCACGAGTCAGTTAAAGCTTCAAATACGCTCCGAATAGGCCCCCTTATCGAACTCCCTGGAATCATCGGTATCCCGTCAACTGACATAAACGGATACTCATCATATTCTTTATCTTTAGGGTTCTTGATCTTTTTCTCATGATCCGGTATGAGAATCGGTTTTTTGGCAATCAAACGACAATTGATACGACCGGTTAACAATTCATAGTAATCGTCAACACCTTTTTTTTTCTTTTCGCGCAAGGGGATGAAATTGTACGGATTAACAAAAGGCATAGTTTTTCTCCTTTACAGAAAACGAACTACTCTGAAATCGAAAGGTTTGTAAAAACCCTTTTCATCTGTTTGATAATAATTTTCTATCTCAATTTTCGAGACTGTCTCTGGCGGAATGCCATATTCGCCGCCACCAATAGCCGACACTATCCAGAAATTGGACATTTTCTTTGTGCCTTTTTGCGTATCTTTATCGAGGAAATGAATTTGTTTTCTTGTTTTTATATCCGAAGAATTACCCGGTGAAACAATTCTACGAGAATCACGCAAGTAGAAGGATTCGTTAAGCGCTCCCCTTATAGCTTTGATCTCATAGTCGTTATTAAATGCACGAAGCTCGAAAAGCTTGGCTGCATCGATATCGTTAATATCTTTGATCGGTTTGCTTAAAAAGCGATCGGCTTGCGTGGCGAAAAACCAAGTCAAATCTGAAAATTGACTCAATTCTTTTAACAAATCATTTTGATTAATCATTGCAAACCTCCTGAACAAGGGAATCGAAACCAAAAGAGTCAAGTTTTTTACCATTAATTTGAATCCCAGTAATACTAAACAAACCTCGCCCCACGGCAGTCAGCCCGCCGAGTGCAGCATATCCATAGTGAATATCCATGATAGTAGCACATAGGGCAAAAATTACTTCGTCTTTTATGCCTTTATCAATCATTATTTCCAGGTTTGTGCAACCGCCATAGATTGTATTCTCTGTGTAGAGCGCTTTGTCTTTTGTTCCGTTCGTGAAACGGTCAATTGCATTACGGGTCAATTGTTTTTTTGTGTAGCCTTTCAAAATACTTTCCCCAAATGTAATTTTTGACTTAGAAGACTTTTTCTTGTCAGGGTCAACAAATCCAAAAAACTCATTCGTTAGATTTTCATCTTTTAGTAAATCATTCATATGATGTCGGAACAAGCCCGCCCAACTTGCGCCGGGTATGACCGGGGTATTGTTCTTCAGCGTTAAAGGACCATAGTCTGCACTGTCAGGTTTGGTATCGACAGGTTTGATATAGTACTGTCTTATAGAAAGACCACTGTTGTTCTGTTTAAGCGAAATATTGATGGTAATCTTTTCTTTAGTACTATCCTGACGATCAATGCTGCCTTCTACTTTTTCTTCCCATTCTTCCCATTCATTATCGCAAAACATATTAAAGCCAAGCCAGTCGTCTAAACCAGTATCAATTAAGCGAAATTCTTTGAATTGATAGCCTATCCTTATTTTACCATATCCACGAGTTGTCTTTGATCCTAAATATATTTCTTTCGGCAACAATTCCTGAAATTTGTCCGCGGCCTCCTTTGTAAATGCTTCTACAAATCCAAAGAAAACCGCACCCGGTTCGACAATCTGAAAATCGAATTTTGCCCCTTTTTTTGCTGTTTTATATTCGTCAAGAGCTACACTGTCGCGAATTGAGATAATAGCCTTCTCCCATTTCCCTTTTTTCTCATCAATTTTCGAATCATATTCTGCATCATAAAACGCAATAGCGCTATCTTCTTGTTTAATAATTTTGTCGTTGTCCGGGTTTGTATTAATTTTAACGACCCCAAAATACTTGTCTCGATCTGCCTCGGATGAGAAACTCCTTATCTTTCCGGCTATTGATGTGGCCGGAATCACCGGCAATCCCCTTGAATCCAAAATCACATCCTTGTCGGAATGGACGCTTATCGAGTCTCCGATTGAGAGCGGAGAAAGCAAAGTGAACTTCAATTTGAAATATGCACGGTATTCCATTATTCGCTTTCTCCTTTGTTGCTTTTACTTTGGTTTTTTGAATTGCTAATTTTATTATAATAAGTTTGATAGCGCAGAATCGTATCGATATAACATTTATAGTCATCGTATCTGGCAGATGAAAATTTGTTGTCCTTGTATTCTTTATCTGCTATTTTGATCAAGTCTATAAATGCATTTTTTACACTAACGCTTCTTATTGATCCAATACGATTATTTAAATCGTTCTCATCATCGGCGTCTTCAGCCATTCTTCTAACTCGATCCAGTTGGGATATGCTAATCGAAGAAAGCATTTCTATATTTTCCTTTGCAAATTTAATGGCGGCCTCTTGAACTTGCATTGCTCGATCTTTGTCTTTGAGTAATTGCTCGAATTGGGGGGAAGGCTCACTATTTTGTTCTTTCAATATCAAATTGGATTCCTTATACAATTCAGGCATTTCAGAGAGGCGCATTATTCTGCAAACTCCGTATCCTTCATTTTGCCTTGCCCCGATGAAGATCGTCTGCTTTACCTTACCGCTAACATTTCTATATATCATCACGCTTCCGGCTTTAAAAGCTTTTGCTTGCGGCTTTTTCAAATTCCATACACCGTTGTATCCTGTGATGATTTTGTATGCAATACTGGATACTTTTCTATCATAAGTACTGATCCCGACCATGCCGTTGCCGCCAAACACAATACCGGCTTTCATCTCGATTTCCTCTAATAGAAATTTTTCGTCCCAAGAGTATATGCCGTTGTTAAGCAACAGAATATCCGATTGTAGCACAACCACAATGTCTTCACCCAAAAGATCAAAAAATTCTTCTTTGATTTTTTTCTCTTTTTCGATTTTTATACAACAGTGACCATATTGTGCGGTTCTCGATTTCCCGACCCTGATAAAACCACTATCGATAATAGGAACAAGCTCATTCAGGTATTTCCCTTTACCTTTTATACTGCCATTGAATGTATGATTAGCGCTGATCGCTGTTTGCATATACAATAAAGCATCATCAGATGAATTATTAAAGCGATGCCGGTGATGATAAATGATTTCCTTTTTTGGTTCTATGATTTTTCCGTCGACATCAACATACCCCCTGTTTATAGTTTTGGGTGTATCGCCTTTATTGGTATCTTCTTCTTTTGCCAAATTGACGTAAGTTTCTGCTTGTTTCATTTTTGCATAACAAAGAGGAACCGGATATTGTCCGCTGTAAAAGTTTGAAAATGTAACCCCTCCTTCTAAAAAGATTTCGGAAAATGTTGAGGCAGTCTTATCATGATACATCCAAGCAAAAGCGCCAAGAATTGACGTACCGCTGATATAGTCCAAGGTATCATCATCGTTTCCTTGAGAAAGGATCAATGGCAACGTATTTGTTATAGTAGCCGGAAGTTCATATTCTGTTTCAGGATCCAGAATTAGCTTTGATGGGGTATTAAAAGTATTATGACATGAATCAAATGTACATCGAACTGATCCAAAGCCTCGGTTTCGTTTGTACCCAATCGAACGAAGCGCTTTACAGATACGTTCCATATCTGTTTTATAGTCATCCTCGATCTCGCATTCAACCGAAAACTTGATTTTTTTCGTTCTATCGATTGGAGAATATTTCTTTACAACCCGCATAAACCGAAGAGAACCGTCTTTTGCGGAGCCGCATTCGTCAATTTCGGTTGCCGCCCTGACATAAGTAAATAAACCGAGAACGTCTTCATGGGAGCTTGAAGAATCGATACTGGCGGCGATTGCATTATAATCAACCAGGCGGGCATCGGAAGAAAACTTCAGTGAACCACTGATATTGTCGCCGGCAACCCCGAAAATTTTATCGATATTTTTTTCGTTAATAAGAAAAGCCGCTTCGCGTAAACAACCCTTCAGTCTCCTTGAGGGGATGAAAGGAATTCCAAGCGCGTCATAAGAAACGTCTGTGTCAATTACGTTTGAAAAACCCTCCCCGCTGGCGGCACACAAATCTGATTGCAGTTCAATTTCTATTTTAGGCATATTGAGAATCCTCCAAAAACCACAAATCATAAAATGTCGTCACATCAAATAGTATGTCCCTGTCTTCGTTACTGACATCGAAATTTCGGTCATCTGACAACCCTGCTTTGATACGCATCAATTCCAAATCAAACAACGACTGAGAATGAAAAGCCGCGTCTCGCAACGTCATTACACCGGCGCGAGCCAAGCCAGTCAACGATTTTCCGACTCGATTAAACGAATTATTAAAATCTCGATCATTATCTCCACCCTCAATACAGTATGGCATTCGAGTACGACAGATTGATTGCCTTTTTCTAAGCTCCTTTAAAGTCCCAGTGATGGCGCTTTGACAAAAATATGCATCTATATAGCAGCTGTCTTCGGCTTTTTCGCCTTTTTCTATTCGTTCTTTAATACGGGTTTTCCCGCTTTCGCAACATTGTTCCGCGATTTCATAAACATCCGAAAACGGTGCGTGCGAATGGCACACCGCAATGCCGGCGCACGCGGAATAGTCTTGATTTTGTTTTTTATTCGTTTCGGCCAAACAGTTAAAGTACGTATTTACTATTTCCAAAGCTTTGCGGGCATTGCACACGATGGTGATTTCATCACCGGCGCCAACAATCCTTCGCATGGCCAGTACAGTTGTTTTTTTATCTTGGTCTTTAATATCTCCTACAATTTTATGAATTGCGCGAATTGGGTTTTCAACAAAAGCAACATCAATTTCCTTTGTAAACTTTCGGTGTCTTCCTACGGCCTCTTCGAAAGATAGATCATTCCCGATATAATTCTGTACTCGCTTTCCCATAGCATTGCCGTCAATATATATTATTGCTATTAGGCTTTCTATTCCCTTTTTGTAAATGATTTTATCAAAGTTTTGGGCATAGACATCCTTGTGTGGTTTTGAAGTATTTGTATCATCATCACTCTCAACGATTGTATTGAATTTTAAGAGTTTTCGTTTGCTTTCTTCTGACAATGATTCTTCTTTTGGGGATGATTCTTTTTTTGTTATCGGCAATGTGGTTTTCCGGTCTATCTGCGTGATCGGCAATACATTCGCCTCTGAGGCAGGTGTGGCAAATCTTTTATATTCACCCAGGCTGTTATGAAAAACGATATCTGCGACTTTTTCAAACGTGAAAGTTTTCAGTTCAGTATCAGAAAATTCCCCGTGACCGCAAAGCGGCGTCAATCCAGGCGCATTTTCAATCAGCCACCATGAGAAAAATTTATTAAAAGAAAGAAAAATTTCGCTATTATTGAATAACATATTCAGATTGCCACCGCCCTCGTAAAGGACAACACATTCATAATCGCTTTCAATGAACGAATCAACCGAAAAGTCCTTGTTGGGATCAATATCGATATTGATACAATCACCGTGTTCACTATTATATGCCGCGATTATATCTTTGAAAGCATTCGTTATGATTTCAGAAGCCCCCATTATTTCTTTCACGCGGTTTGTTTTGTATATGTATTCTTGTTTACTTCGGAACTCATATACCGCAACCACATAATTATCTTTTTCGATTTCTGTCATTATCATACCGGCCTTTCATTTTTCATTTGTTTTTATTATGAGACATCTGCGCAATCCGCAATCTTCCAGCGATATCTGCCCCATCCCAAGCGGCTGGTTTCGCTTCCAATATGGGCAATCGAGCAAGCGTTGATATACGGGAGGAATTCCGTCAGATCGCCCGCATACTCGATATCACCGTATGCACACTGCACTGGTCCACGGACTTTCGGCGGATATTTTCCCGTGAGAGACAGGTTTGAAGATGAAATGCTGACCGCTTCCGCGCGTTGAAGCAATCCCTGCCTGTCGTCAATTTTCTGCATGCCCTGCGAATAGTCGCGGCAAAGACCTTCAATGCGGTCAAGGCAGTACAATATCAGAATATGGAAAGGCAAACGGCGAACCGTTTCAGGATCGACATACCGCAGATAGAGCGGAAAGTCGCTGCCAAAAGATAGCCCGATCCGTCCCACGGGACCGCTTATATTCTTATCATCACTCCATTGGTAGGTCTCGGGCATTTCACAATACCTTCCGCCGGAGTAGTAGTGTGCGCCGACGCTTCGTTCAGTCGCAGCGCACAGCTCAAAGCTGTCGATACAGCCGCCGATGTCGCCTTGTAGCATCAATTTGACGGCGGTTACGATCAACCGAGCCTGGCTGCAAGCAAAATCCCCGAACAAAATTAGCGAGAATTTCAATTCGTCGCCGGGTTTGAAATCCTTTTGCTTGAACGATTCGCATTCGAACAGATACGGATTGTACGGCTTGCCGCCCGCGTTTTCCTTGTGCGCGTGTGAGGATTCGTTCTTGAAAACGCCGTTGGCAAGTTTCCCATAGGCCGCGTTCAGATGTTCGCTGCGGCGTTCGCTGTACCCGCGCGCCAACCATTCGAGAACGTTGCCATACGCCCCGCGTAGCATGCTTGAAGAAAAGCTGCGGAGCTGCGCCGCGCTGGTACATACAGCAGTGAATTCAATATCGCGTATCTGCAAGGAAAGCGTCATAATACTATATACAGCCTAATCTGATTGACCCCCGTCACTTTTCTCGTGATTCTCTCTCTTACCGATTGAGCCATATTATATTATTTCCTGCGCCATAATGGTACCGGTAATTTTCATAATTTTATGTTTTTTAAAGCTATTTTTCAGAATAGATTTTTACAAAATCAGTCGCTATCCACGAGCGTTAATGTAGTCGTCGGATGCATGGACGGCAAAGGTGAGCCTCAATCAATGCTCCGTAGAGCGGGCTCACCTTCGCAACGTGAAACAGGGCGGTTTATCGGCCGCTGCCCGATCGAGTTTCAATGCTCCGTAGAGCGGGCTCACCTTTGCAACGGAGGACACCCTGAGTGCCACAGCATGGAATCCATGTTGTTTCAATGCTCCGTAGAGCGGGCTCACCTTTGCAACAATCAAGGTAGCGACTCGGTTATTGTAATGATATCTCGTTTAAATGCTCCGTAGAGCGGGCTCACCTTTGCAACAACTCTCATGATATCCGAAGAAGAATTTGTTTACATGTTTCAATGCTCCGTAGAGCGGGCTCACCTTTGCAACTACTACAACGATAAACTCCAGAATGACGGCAACGGTTTCAATGCTCCGTAGAGCGGGCTCACCTTTGCAACGGCAGTGACGCCACCTACTCCGCCGACACCGCCGGTAAGTTTCAATGCTCCGTAGAGCGGGCTCACCTTTGCAACCAAGGCGAAGAAGCCTTTGCGAAAATAGGTCGGGTTTCAATGCTCCGTAGAGCGGGCTCACCTTTGCAACTGATAAAGCGGGCTCCACCAGCATTACTTCCGGGTGTTTCAATGCTCCGTAGAGCGGGCTCACCTTTGCAACAGACATGGCCGAACATAAAGACGAACTCTTTAGGGTTTCAATGCTCCGTAGAGCGGGCTCACCTTTGCAACTTAAAAAAGGAGATACAATGGGGAAAATCATAGAGGTTTCAATGCTCCGTAGAGCGGGCTCACCTTTGCAACCACAGCAAAACGATACATATTGTATCGACTCTACAAAAGTTTCAATGCTCCGTAGAGCGGGCTCACCTTTGCAACAGGGTTTGAAAATGTCGCAAGGGGAAAAAAGGATCGTTTCAATGCTCCGTAGAGCGGGCTCACCTTTGCAACGGAGCCCGACACCACCGCGACTGACCAGGCGACGGTTTCAATGCTCCGTAGAGCGGGCTCACCTTTGCAACCGAGGACGGCGAGCTAAAGAAGATGAGGCTGGCCGAGTTTCAATGCTCCGTAGAGCGGGCTCACCTTTGCAACCTCGGGCGAGGGCCACGAGGACGGCGAGCTAAAGAAGGTTTCAATGCTCCGTAGAGCGGGCTCACCTTTGCAACGGAGCAAAGAGGTACGATTACCAATTCATTGTTCAAGTTTCAATGCTCCGTAGAGCGGGCTCACCTTTGCAACCGTCAATCACGCAGCGTATCAAGGACAACAACACAGTTTCAATGCTCCGTAGAGCGGGCTCACCTTTGCAACGTCAACATATATGTATATGCTTGATAGCGGTCTATTTCGTTTCAATGCTCCGTAGAGCGGGCTCACCTTTGCAACAAAGGTATCGTCAAAATGGCGGAACAAGAGGGACTGGGTTTCAATGCTCCGTAGAGCGGGCTCACCTTTGCAACAGCAGAGTCTGACCCATGGTCATTGCAGGCAATAGTTTCAATGCTCCGTAGAGCGGGCTCACCTTTGCAACTATAATCCTTGGCAAGGTGGACGAAGCTCTATTGTCGTTTCAATGCTCCGTAGAGCGGGCTCACCTTTGCAACCCTGCCACTCTGGAACCGTTGCAATCAGCGGGTTTCAGAGGTCGTTTTTGCAAGGTAGAGCCTTTGGTTTTCATAATACATAAAATTTGCACATTTTTGTGGCTTTTTTGCCTCTCGTGTAGCGCCGTCACAAATCGATGAGCCTGATATTATTGTATATCCTTACTCACCCAAGGACAAGAAAATCTTTCGTTCCCGGAGGCGCCTCACCTGCAATGGCATATAGATCATTCGCGCTTCCGAGCCGCGTATACAAGATCGAATCTGACCTTTCCTGTAAAGAAGGGTTCCGTTCAAGTATTTCTGAAAGATCCTTTTTCAACCGCAAAAACGACGCGGTGCCCGACGCAATCGCAAAAACACTGAATTGCAAGCGAAAGCCATAGTCACAAAGTTTCTTTTCGATTTTCCGCCTTAGTTTGTTTGAACTGATGTCATAGCACAAAATAAAAAGCTCACTTGAATTCGAACGGCTCATATGTCTCACCTCTCAAAACAAATGTCTTCAGTTTGCTTGATTGCAAAGCTATTTGCTTGCGCCATGCAACAGCTTTTGCGTGCTTGTGAAACTCATCCAAAAACTTATGATATCCATCTCGGGAAAGAAAATATCCATGATCCTTGTCTTCAAAATCATTTTCTGTCAGGATTTTGCTATTGAACAGATGGATCATCCAAGCGTCGACAAAGGGCGCGCGAAACTCCTCCATAAGATCAAGGGCAAGCGAATTCCTGCCGTAATGGATGCTATGTAGAAACCCGAGTTCCACATCCAGCTTGGCAGCGGCAAGCGCAAGGGAAGCCTCATTTGCCAGGAACGAATAGCCAAGATTCAACACAGAATTCACTATGTCAGGCGCAGGGCGGTATTCCCTTCTGGAAAAATCTTTACGACCAAGAATCCATGAATACAACATCGATCCCGCGGTCAAGGAATAGTTCCAGCGCCTGGGTTGTGAACTGAACCCTGCCGCACACCACGATGCTTTTTACGCCCTCCAACGGCGCTGTCATGACTTTCCGCCCATCTCGTTTTACCAGCAAATGCTCACCCGCCCTATGCACGCGGCAATCGTTTTCGTTGATGTAAATTGTGTCCATTCAAACCCCCAATCTCAAATAAAACCCGTCTTCTTGCCGAATCACTTTGCCAATATCCGTATTCATTTCTGTCACGCCGTTTCGCTCAAATATCAGGTCGATTTGTTCTCCGCATACACTTTGCTGTTGGTGCACCTCCGCGCTTTTCTTTGTCAATTCCGCGTATTTTGATATCAATTCATTGATGCGCATTTTTGCCGATCCCTGCTTGAAATGCCCGAGCTTTTCTTCTGTCTTTGGCGGCATATAGCATCCTGGTTTCACTTTGATCGCGTGGCAGACCGGGCTTGGGTACATCTTCGGAAGATCGAAAGTGCAGGAGCATTTGCAGTTTGGATAGTTGTCTTCAAAACGCTCGAACAGTTTTTTGCATCCTATCGGATATAGCCCTGCGCAGCGTTCAAGCTCTTTTTCTGTGATACTGTAGTTGTAGTCCATGCATCCGGACAAGATACGATGTATATGCTTCCTTCCTTCATCCCCGAGGCATCCAAAGGTGTAAAGCAAAGCGCTCTTTTCATGATAATTCAAGTAATGGTCTTTTTCCGCCCGTTTTACTATTGCGGCAATGACAGCGCATTTGTTCGCGATAGCCGAAATGTGTGCGGGAATTGCGGGTTCCGGTTTTTTGTCTGATTTCTTCGCTGTCTCATGATTTGCGGGGAAGTCGTTTTCTACAAACTCAAGAATTTCGCTTTCTTCAATTTGTTTTCCAGTATCAGTCACAAAAAACGAACGTTTGCCGCTGACAGAATGAATACATCCTGGAAGCTTGATTTTTTGGACAGGTTCCTCAGAAGCCGGAAATTTTTCGATATGGACGCCTTCTGGTATTTCGATCCCGGGAAGAATCGAATTGTAAAAGGCCTTGAGATCCTTCACCGAAACAGGGCTCTTCCAGAAAACCCACAAATGGTATCCTTTGTAGCCGCTGCTCTCCAGATATGATCTGATCCCGAGTTTGACAAGCGCCGCAGAAATGGAAATGGCAACCTCAAAAGTCTTTAAGATCAACGCATTGAACACGCCAGAGTCGTCTCCGTGTTCAAGGATGGTTTGGCGATTCACATCAATGTCAAATACGCAATAAGTCGTACGCTTGTCTTTTCCTATCACATCGACCGCCAACTCGACCCCATCGGTGATCATGGATGACAATCCCTTTGAATCCATATGCTCTACCGGTTCCTGGTACCGACCGCTTTCATTATCGCGCCAAACATTCCTTCCCGCAGGGACGATCCTGTCGATACCACAGATTTGTACAACATCAACGCTTTGCGATATGCCTTGCTGCGTCAGCAATTCTTCGGCTGCCGCGAAGTCGCCACTTTCTATCAATGCCTCTATCTTCTGCTCGGCGGCAGGCCTGCGAAACTCGAACCCCAAATATGTAAAAGGCTCATCTGCCCCAAAGTATGAAGTCTTTTCCTTGTTTACGGTGAGGTTCAAATCTTTCAGTCTGGCCTCAACCTCCTGTGCAATTTTAAATGGCGCCGAATCTTCCGAATCTGTACCATCTGGCTCAATCCCGCCAAGCGAAATCAACATGTCGTCCACATACCGGATATATGAATTTGCTGATCGCGATATCTCAATGTCGAAATCAATCAGATAGATATTGCTCAAAACAGGGGACAGGCAGCTGCCGGTAGATATTCCCCGCATGCCTGCGTGCATCACAATCCGGATGAGGTCGATGAACCTTTCGTCGTCAAATTTCTCGCGCAGTTGATTCAGAAGAATAGTGTTGTCAATGCTATCGTAGTACTTTTCGATATCGACTTTGACAAAGGCTTGCGGCGGTGCTGAAGACAATGCCTCCTTTATAGCGGACTGCGCTGTATAGATTGAACGCCCTTTGATAAAGGAATGGACGCAAGCCGGGAATGTGAAAGCGCCCTGTAAGACGATTGCGACCGACGTCTGGACGATCTTGTCCTCAATGCAGGAGACTTGTATGTCGCGTTGCTTCAGGGCAACCTTCATTTCCTGATCAGGACGATACATATCATTTGTGAGCGCGAATCTGAGCCTTTCAAGGTTGCTTTCCACATCTTCCGCATATTCGGCGACTGTGATCCCGTCAATTCCTACAGCTTTCGGCTTTCTGCGAATGATGTCCCACGCCGTATTCAACGTTTGCTTTCCTGTCGCTTTTTGAAACTCATACATGGCATTCCTCCCCATACCTTCGTCTGATGTTCTTCTTTCAAAGAGTATATGCATGGGAGTAGACAGAAAATTGCAACTTTCAAACTTTGAGCTAAGTTGGTATATCGTCAAGAGTTTTTTACAAAAAATCGTTAAGTGTTTTCTGTTTGATACCGAAACTTTTCAGCCGGACATAATGGGGACAGTCCCCATTATGTCCATGCGGTTTCAATGCTCCGTAGAGCTGGCTCACCTTTGCAACTATAATCGTTATAGCTCTGGCCGTGGGACTCGCGGTTTCAATGCTCCGTAGAGCTGGCTCACCTTTGCAACCCTACCGCTCTGGAACCGTTGCAATTAGCGGGTTCCAGAGGTCGTTTTTGCAAGGCAGAGCCTTTGGATTACATAATAATTGCAGATCGGTGAGCCTGTTGTCATTATATATTCTTACCCATCCAACGGCAAGTACAAACGCCAGGCCCTTCATGATAAAGACGCACGATAAGCCGCCATTGTAGTACCATAGCCTTTATCTAAAACCTCAAACAAACAGACTCTTAAAGACGTAAATGATTCCCGCGGCTATCAAAAAGAGCGCGCCGATACCAACAACTTTCGCAATACCCCATCCGATCCCGTAGTACATATACCCACAAAGAGCTGCACGGACAATCATCAACAAGATCATGATCGGAAAGAAGATATTCGCGAGAGTCACGCCTATTTGTTCCGCAATCGTTCCTCCAAACAAAGCGGCAAGGACGACGCGGATGACGACATAGGTGATGATGGCGTTTATGAAAATTTTTAAAAAACGCATAGTCTGTTCTCCTTTAACACGGCCTTCGAATCACACTTGAGCGATTGGAAAATTCGCTAAGGGATCTTCCGCCTCCACAAGACCGGCCCGACAAACCGGAGCCGCCATCAATTGAACGAAATCGATGGATGGCCCCTCCAAGCCGATACCACGCGAACACAGACAAAATGATCAGCAACATGACGCCTCGGAGTATTGCGGGATGAATCAAATCCGTCGAGAATCCAAACTCCAGCAGCAGCCCCGCAAGAACTCCGGCGATGACGCCCTTGCACATCATTTCAAAGAAAAACCTCCTATTGTCCATCGTAAATGAGACGGCAAGGGCAATCAGTATGCCAAGAATCGCGATAAAGCCGATTCGCATGAACTTGTACAGATTGCGGTCGCTATCAAGCCCGAAACGCGCTTTGATCAGATTGCGGTCACTCGTGGTCTGCGTGAGCATGGTATAGGTATTTGCGAGCCGTAACGCGTCACTGATGAAGACCGCCTGTCCATTCGTCTGGTGAGCCAGTCTCTGCATGAAACGCATCCCCCGAATATCGCTGAGTAGCACGGTATCGATGACGACGTTTTTTTCGCGGTACTTTTCCAACACGCTGCCCTCTGAGAACAGGTTGACGGCTCCGTTGTCCAGACCATCGGAAAGCAGGATCACCTTTGTGATCTTCCCTTTCTGAAACTGGTTTTCGAGGTCATTCATGACGGTATCAACCGCATGATACACATCCGTACTGCCGCCGCCGTACTCCGCAGTTTTGAGAGCGCCAATTGTCGCGTCCTTGTTTGCGTCTGTCATATATTCAAGTGGAGACAATTGAGTGGCGTCATTTGAGAATAGATAAACAGCGAAACGGTTTTTATCCGTCATCAGTCTTGCCAGTTCCTGCGCGGCATCGCTTCTATTATCGTTTGGGTCATTGACACTCATGCTGCCCGAGAAGTCGATCAGTACGACGTAGTCGCTCGCGAGTTCCTGTCTGGAAAAGTCCATGCTGTAGATGTACTGAAACAAACACGCGATCAATCCGATGGATACCACGAAAATCGGAATACGGGCAAGCATCTTTAATGCGCGTTCGCGCTTCCATTCGAGGCCATTCAAGCGTCCGTTTACAACTTCACACAGTAGGCACAGCAAGGTGATGACAAGCGTAGCCAATGCGAAGAAGGCTCCAACGATCAGGATCTGGCGAAACTTAAACTGCTCCACATTTGACGCGTTCGAGAAGCCTGAATCGTACAAGTACAGGACGATCTCTCCGGCGATGAACATGGTGGTCGCGGCAACGACGGAAACAATGAACAGGGGCTTGTAAAATACCTTACGCATTGCCGGCGCCTTCTGGTGTATGATCGTCCGCAGACGTACCGTCTTCGCTGAAGGAATTGATATCTTCTTCATAGGGGATGGGTTTCCAATCAAGATTCCCCCGATCTTTGCTCATGTAGCCGATGGCTTCAGGCGTCGCGATCGCCTGCCCGAATTTGACCCGCACAAGGTCTTTGTACTGCTTATTCAGCGCGGAGATAATTCCGGCGGTCTTGCGGTAATGTTCGTAATTGTCAAGATATATCCCCTTCGGATCGAACGCTTCGAGTTCGGTTTTGATTCCCGAGAAATGGTCTTTGAGCGCTCGCATGACAATCTGGTATACTGTGCGTTCGTACGCCAGTTTGTGAAGGAAGTTTGTGTCCTTGTAGGCTGTCACGAAGGAGAAGACTGCCGTTGTAGCCATGACTACCGCTAGCAACAATGGAAGCAGCCAACCATTGTTCCCGACAAGGTTGTTGCTGAGGGCTTGTTGGAGAGCGGACGCATTCTGATCTGTTGACGCATAATCCACCTTCAATCGCATGATACTCATCACTGTGATGATTCCGGAAAGCCCGGCAAGCAAAATCAGCGCAAAGGTCTTTGGCGTCTCCTTCACACCCAGTTTGGCATCCTTTTGGATCGTCCCTGCCAGATGCGGGATGGCGTATACCATAGCCGAGACGGCAGCAGTGAGAATCCATAGCGACAATGCATTGCTATCCAAGTACTTTTCAATTGCGGTATATGTAAACACTGCGTCAGCACAGACAAGAAGAATGAGGATCAAGCGCAGGAATACGTCGTTTTTCGACATCTCCGCATACTTATGCCTGGCGTGCTCGATCTGAGCCAGATCGGGCTCTTTGAGACGAAATTCGACATTGCCGATACGTTTTACGTTCTTATATTGATACATGGCAGGTTACGCTCCCTTCTCTTCCGTATTATCGTCGTCGGCCTCAGCCTCACTATGTATGTGGGTCTCCCTATGTGTGTGAGCGACGCTGACAATTTTTCGTTGGATACCATTAAACACCACGTCGAGTTCGGCGATACGAGCCTCGATTTCATCGACTTCAGAGACTGCCCTTCCCTCGGCGTCTTCACAGCGGGCAAGAAGACAATCCACGTCGTGAATCGCGGCCTGCCGCTCCGCCACGAGGATTCTTGCCGAACCCCTTCGGTCAATATAAGCCTTGTCATTCAGGCGCAATTCCTCAAGGGTCTTAGAGTCGATGGAATTGTCCAGCGCGTTTGCGCAGTACATATCGATAGCGCCACAAGCTATGAAGTTGCCGATCTCATCACGGACGACGTCCCCGTATTCACGCATGCCTATGCAGTCAGGATAATCGCTCGGAGTGATGGCCGCATGCGGAATACGGCTGATATCACCAAGGTTTACGCCGCGTGCTCCGACATCATCTGCTGCTTGCTGCATGATTCTTTTTAAACCTTTAAACATAGTCCTACACCTCCCCCCGCTCAGTCATTCGCCAGCAGATTACTGGTTGGCGAGCCGTCAATCACGATATGAACCGAGCGATTCTTCCAGGCTTCCATAGTCTGATTTCCATATTTGTCAACGTCATCGACGTGCCATATATTGTCATTTCCAAGGCCTTGAATGGTTGTGATGCGCCCCGCTTCCAGACCCATGTCAATGAGGCTACTTGAAACGGTTTCGGCCCGGGTCTGTGACAGCGACGAATGTGAAGATTTTGCAAAACCATCGCTTGCGTTCGTACCGTATATAGAAATTGTGATATCCGGGTTGCCACTCAAGTACTGATAAAGAGGCTCCAGCGCAGCATTGGCCGCATCGGGATCCAGGTATACCGCTTGATCCGGAACAAAACTGACGACGTCATCTCCGTACTTGAAGTCACCGGAAGCGATTGATTCCTTTGTAAAGACGGCGACGCCTTCAACAGGAACAGGCGTGACATACGGTGCATCCGTAACAGGTTCCCCGGCAAGACTTTGTTTGACAGTGACAGATTCAGCGCCGCTGGCATTTAGGACCGCGGCCCAAATATCGCCGAGATTTTTGGCCTGATGAGGATTGAGCGGGGCCTGGGCGCCGGAAACGTTACCGATTCCGACGATGGTGATAATGATCCCTTGCAGAGGCAGAAGCGCGTCGTTGGCTTTTAGAAAACTGACAACCTCGTCGGGCGTCGCGTTCAACATCCCCGTCGTGAAATCTAAGTAGTCTTTCGTGGAGAGCATGGGATCAATGACCAAAATCTCGCGCACGCCTGGCGCATCGTACAAGGCGTTTGCGGCGTTTTGAAAAGCCCTGTAGAGGTCAATCTGTTCTGCATCAGCAAGGAGCGAGGTTTCAATCACGGCTTCAACTCCCGTTACTTGCTTTTCTATCTCTTGCGCTCGGCGGCTCTCTGTCTGAGCACTAGAACCGAGCGTGAACCCTTCCTCAAACTGTTGGCTGTCCCCATCCACCGGAATGAGCACCATATAGCCTCCGACTTCCGCGACGTGCTGGATTTTGTCGCGCTCAAACGACGAGAGCTTTACTTTGGTGGCATTCAAGTGCTGCGAATATATGACGGCAAGCGAGTCAGCCATGACAACGTTCTCAACTTCGGCAGAAGCGTTGCTGCGGCTTTCATCCTCAGCCTGTTTCGCACCACATCCGGACAACACCGTCACAAGCATTGCAAACACAAGCAAGATGGCAGCGATTTTGATATAACTTACCTTTTTTACATTACCATTTTTATGCATTGTTCTTTCCTCTTTCTACCTACGAATTCATTTTCACAACCGCATTTGATGCATGAATGTTCGCATTCAGGCTCAATGGGTGCAGCAAATAGTAGTGCTTCGCGGCCCGCTCCGCGAAATCAATAACAGGAGGGTCGCCGATACAGGTTTTTTCCCTCTTGCGGTATCCAGTAATCCGGTAGTATTTGAAAACAACATGCCTGGTATTTTCCTCCAGCCTTTTCGCCGCGGTCTCCATGACGTCCTCAATCGCCTTGGCTTCGGACAGTGCATGCGCCCGCTGTTCGGCGAGTCGCATATTGCTCTCTTCAAGTGCGCCTATCTGCTCGCGGATCGGATTCTGAGTCTTGTCAAACTCGCGCTTACGCCGGGCCATGACGCCGGATTCTGGGATGTCCTCTTCGCCGTCCTTGCGGATCTTTAGCTCCGTAGCATCCGGCGCAGTTTCGTCCAACCGCTTCTGAAGTTGTTCTATCTTCTGGTCGTTTCGTGCGGTCTCAAGATCACACCCATCCACTTCTTTGTAGTATGTTCCGGTTGCGAGCGCCCCCCTTAGAAAAAGTCTCGAAATGCCATCCTCACAGCGTACGCAGCGTTCATCGCAGAAGGGCGACTTATACTGTCCCGTCCCCTCGTCCATATATGGGATTCCGTGGCGACGATCTTTCTTCGCGATGAATATCGCATTTAGATTGTCCAGAAGGTTCAGACTCGGCGTGTTTTGTCTGACAAGTTTTGCTACCGGTGCGGTCATATTGATATTTGATTTGGTATTCATTGTATTTCTCCTTCTCATAAAAAAGATATGCGAAGGAGTAAACAGGAAATTGCAGGATTGCACTGAAGATTTTTCTAAACACCGGATAGAAAAAATCCGGGCCGTTACTGCCAAATTAGATACGATACCTTTCGAATTTGCCCGACAAATACACACCTCGCAAAGTGCAGCTGGCGTTTCAATGCTCAGTAGAACTGGCTATCTTCGCAATGTGACAAAATCAGACCGTCCCCAATTGTCACACATAGGGGATGCCGTGCCTTCCGGCCAATATCAATTTGGATCCCGGTAAGCGCTCGCGTCCATTGCGGACAAAAGCGCGGTATTGTGAATCATGAATTTCGGTGTCGTCCCTTTCGTTTCAATCGCGCGCCTGTGATATTTATTTAGTCCTGACAACAAGCCGGCTTGCTCCAGGAGCGTTAAATATTTTGCCAATGTCGTGGTATTGCCCGCGTCCCGCAATTGCCCGAGCATTTTATTGAAGCTCATGATCTGCGCACTATACCCGGCGCCGACCTCGAACAATTGTCTGACAAGCGCCGCCGCGCCTGGATATCCGCATCATTATACGTAGTGTCTATTCAGATGTAGCGACGACGGAACCTGGCCAATCAGCGCCAAGTTTTTCGAGACGAGGCGCCCTTCCCCGAATAAGATATAATAAACAGGTGATGGAGGCATTGACTTAATGATAAAAATAGGAACGCATCAAACACAGAACATTTGTTTGCAAAGAAATATCCCCTATGATATAATCAACACAAAATAATGTCTGACAGGAACAGGCGCAATGACAGGTTGGAGGTAATTTCATGAACAAGCATCTGAATGAGATAATTGAGCGGCTTGGATACGCTGGTTCTTCGTGCCTGAAATATCAAAGTGAAGATTATGATTCTCATACTTTGACTGCGCATACAAACAAAATCTTAAATGCGTTATCTCCATTCGCGGCGTATATGGTAGACGATGAACCTTTCGTTCTTTTTTTTGATGAACCATTAAACCAAGATGAGCAAAAATCCATAAACCAGAAAATTTGGAATGCACAAATTCCAGTAGCGATATTCTGTGGCATTTCGACCATTAAAATATTCAGCGGGCGTACGCTTGACAAGAAAACTCACCTTCTTACCGAGGCAGAGACAGTTTCATTCGATGAAATTGATGAGAATTCCCCATTTTCATTTTGGGAGATTACCAATCAAGGCTTCTGGGAAAAACATTCTCGGAAGTTTAGTGGTAAAAATCTTAATGATGCGTTATTAGAGAACCTTACTTATCTGACGGATAAATTAAAGAATGATCATAAAATATCGTTTGCAACAAAATTGGTGCTTCGTTTGATATTCATTCGTTATTTAATTGACCGTGGTGTGGATTTAGATTATCCTGGCTTTTCTTTCGATGCTGCAATTTCGCGTTCGGCATTGTTGACATTGCTAGATAATAATACCGATTTATACAAACTTTTTGCTCATTTGAAAAATAAATTTAACGGCAATCTCTTTGAACTGGATAATGAGAGTCCTGACAGTTTAACAGAAAGAGCTCTTGGAGAAATAAAAGATTTTTTGTCTGCCGATATCTCTACGCGTTCGGGACAGCTTTCTCTTTTTGCTTTGTATGATTTCAATATAATCCCTGTTGAACTAATCAGTAATATTTACGAAATTCTCCTCGGAAAAGAAACGCGGGATAAGGATAATGCCTTCTACACGCCTAAATATTTGGTAGACTACATCCTTGACAGGACAGTAGATGAGTGTATTGATAAAAATGAATCTTGCAAGATCCTTGACCCTTCATGCGGTTCTGGAATATTTTTGGTAGATAGTTATCGCCGTATGGTTGAAAAAAAATTAAATGGTGAGTTGTATACTGACGACAATACTTTTTTATGCGATACATTAAAAAATAACATTTTTGGTGTTGACTTAAACCCAAGTGCTATTGATGTGGCGATATTTTCGCTCTATTTGGCTATGTTGGATTATAAAAATCCTAAAACGTTAAAACAGTTCCATTTACCTAATTTGAGAGGGGAAAATCTGTTAGTATGTGATTTTTTTGACGAGAAGGAATTAGCAATACTGCAGAAAATTCCTTTTGACTTCATAATCGGAAATCCCCCCTGGGGAAGCAATGATGGCCGGCACATGGATTATTGTCGCGAGCATGAATATATACAATACATACAAAATAAAGATACTTGCCGCGCTTTTATTTTGCGTTCAAATGATTTTTGCAATGAAGGCACGATATGTTGTTTTGTTCTGCATTCTAAAATGCTTTATATGCAAGGCGGCCCTTCAAAGAGGTTCCGCGAATATTTATTGACAAATATGAAAATCAAGAGCGTGATTGAATTATCGTCGGTGAGAAAACTTTTGTTCAAAAACGCAGATGCACCTGCGATTGTTCTATCATATAATATTTCAAATACGAACCAAAGCGAAAACAGGTTTGAACACATTTCTATGAAAAAAAATGAGTTCTTCCGTTTGTTTAATATTATCGTTGTTGAAAAAAACGACACTAAAATTGTGCAACAAAAATTGCTGCTGGAAAATGACTGGGTGTGGAAAACTTTAGTCTATGGATTGACCGGTGATGTTGATGCCATAAGCCGCTTAAAAATCACCACTGAAACATTAGGGGCAAGCCTTCGGAATCAATATCCTGCTATTATAAGTGGCACAGGGGTACAATATAACGATGGAGATAAGCATGACGCACTTCACCTTTTGAATCGTCCGCTTCTTGATTCAAAATCCGCAATAAACCACTTTGTACTGCACGAAAATAGTTCGGTACCCTTTGAAAAAACAAAAGTACACAGGCCTCGCGATCCGGCTCTCTTTCAGGCGCCGTATTGCCTTGTGATGCGCGGGCCAGACATGGATGATTATACAATGAAGGCAGTGTACTCCGAGACCGACTTTGTGTTTCATGAAGCCATTTACGCTATTAAAGGAGCATTAAGTCAAAAGGAAATTTTGCTTAATATTGTTGGGTTATTGAACTCAAAAATATATGCTTATTTTAATTTGATGCTGGGATCATCTTTAGGCATAGAAAGAGAACAACGTCAAGCGGAAGAGGTTCTTTCATTTCCTTTTGTATTTAATGAAAAAATTGCTGTACAAGTCGAAAAAATACAAAAAATTAAAAAACAAGAGGGGCACCTTATAGCTGGTACAGATGCTTCTGAGGAAATCGACCTGCTCAATCGGATAATCATTGACGCCTTTGGGTTGTCTGATAATAAATTCCTTGATTATGCCCTCCGCATTCAAATACCGCAATTAACGGGAATAAATGATAGCGATGTCAAGCGGGAAGCTGCAACACCGGATTATAAAATATACGCGAAGTGTTTCCATGATTATTTGTCGGAAATATTTGTGAGTGTGGAGAAGCATATACAGATAAATGTCTATCCAATCATTACAAAGCATTATAGTGCCATTGAAATAACTGTCCTTGACGAAAAACCCGCTGAGTGGTTGACTATTATAGAAGCCGATGAGGATAAGCAGAAAATAATGTTTGCGAATTTATCGACTCATAAAATAAATGGGCAGTTTTACTCAATTAAAGACGTGTTGTATTTTGAAGAGCGCTCTTTTTATATCATAAAACCAAATTTATATAAAAACTGGCATCCTGCGATAGCTCAAATTGATTTAATGGAAGTAATAGACCAAATCCTTTCCGAAAAAACTGGAGGGGAAGGGTAATGGGCGGTTTCATAAATAAGACAATAAACCGCGCATTCGGTACAGGCGCTATCAATTTTATCATTGCCCATTTAATAAAATGCAGCGAACAAATGAAAGAGAATTGCGCTGCTACCGACAATTTATTAAAAAACGATGAGGATGCCATTACCAACAGATTGGTTGCTGTACACCTTAATGAAAAAACGAGTATTTTCAGATATGAACCGCAATCGTCGGAACACTATGATATTAAGACGGATCATTATATTGGGAGAACGGATATTAAAGTCATTTCGCGGGATTACTTTCGAGATAAAAACGCTTATCATATCATTGAATGCAAACGTATAGATGGTACAGTTGCGCTTAACAAGGATTATATAACTGAAGGTGTAGAGCGTTTCCTTAGTCCTGCTTCACAACCCAAATATTCTTCCTGCTATCTAGAAAATATTATGTTTGGCTATGTGGTAAAATCTATAAACATTCCGGCTAATGCAGATAAAATTGATGGACTACAAAACACTTTATTAAAGACAACAAAAGCCTCCCCGTTTATATTGCAGCAAAATGGCGATTCACAATACTATGTTTATATTTGCAAGTATACTTCTGATGTCATTAGGATAATCAAATTGAGCCATTTGTTCTTTGATTTTTCTGGCATAGTGGATGTCCCGCGACATGATAAAATCGAAGCGAACGACACATAAACGATCAAAAAGATTTGCTAACACCGACAAAACCGACTTGATCGACAAAAACCAGTCCAAACCCATTTTGTCCATTGTACAGCCAGGGCGGCGGTGATAAAATTGTAAGGTTTACAGTCAGTGAGGCAAGGAGCTTGTATGGGTTTTGTGTTGGACAATTTGACGGCGCACGCGCTGAGGGAAACCGTATCCGCGGGGATTCGTTTGTTTACAGGCGGGCGCGTCCAGATCGAGAGGCATATCCCGGGGCTTATCAGAGCCAGTGTGAAGGATGACGACAACAAGGTATTTGAAACCTTCATCAAATACGGGCTGGATCCAAGCGATATCTGCGCGGTATACTGCGACTGCCCGCAGTTCACTCAGGACGAAAACATCGTATATTGCAGGCACATCGTGGCCGCCGCGTTGAAATGTGGACGCAGTTTGCCGGACAGCCCCGGCAGCGCCGACGGGATGGATAGATACGACTCCCAGCTGCGGCCTGTACCGGTAGCGCCGGGCTATGGCGAGACAGAGGCGGCGGCGGACGCGCTGAGGCGCGCGGCCCAAGCGGACCGGGCGTCCACAGGCGGAGGGGGTGGCGGAGGGACTCAACCTTTCCACAGCTCCGGTTCGGGCGCTTTGAAGCCGCTATCCGCTGGCGGAAACGGACTGAACGCTTCAGAGCCGAAATACTTCAGGGATTTCAACGCTGACGCGCATGCCCTTCCGTTTGAGCGGCAAACTGACTATTTGGCAAAACGGCTTTTGAGGGACTCGACAGCGCAGGCATACAAAATGAGCGGCGCGGTATTCGATGAAAAAGCGTATTGCCTTGAAGTCTGGCTTGATGTATATCCGAAAAACACAGTCACTCTCAGCTTCCGCGTCGGGCCTGTCGGCGGCAAACATATGTATATCATCAAAAACCTCCGGGAGTTTCTGGACGGTTTCCGCGACGGCAATTTGTATGTACTCGGAACGAAAGCCAGCCTGCTGCTCAGAAAAGATTCGTTTGTTTCGGACAGCCTGCCTTTGATCGATTTTCTCCAGGAGAGGTATGATCCCTTAAGCAACGGCTACCCCGGCAGGGCAAGGGACAGGCGCAATATGGTACTCAACGAGGGCGAAACCGACGCTTTTTTTGCCATAGCAGCAGGCATAAGCCTGAAAACCGGGATGCTCAGCGGGGATCGGGCACTGACGGTCAGGAATGAGGACAAACGGCTCCGTATCATGGTCGAAAAGGCCGAAGGCGACCCCGGCGGCGGGCTGATCGTGCGCGCGGTTGACAATTATGAACTTCTGGACGGGGTAAGGAAAATCTATGCCGTAGCGGGCGAGGCGATCTACGCTTTCAGCGAAGAATATTCCCGCGTTTGCAGGGATCTGCTGAAAGCGCTCGCGTCGAACAAAGGCGCCATGTTTTTTTCGGGCAAAGACGCGCCCGCCGTGTTCGCAAATATCCTGAGGAAGGCGGAGCCGTTCCTCGCGATCGAAATGAGCGACGGCGCCGGACAGCTCGCGCCGCCGGAGCTTGAGACAAAAGTCTATTTTGACATGGACGAGGCCGGGTATGTGACGGCGAAAATGACCTTCTCATACGGGGAAATCACGCACAACGCTTTCGAGGATCCGAGAAAGCCCGAAGCCGCCCTGGACCCCGCGGGCGAGGCTTACGCGGAAAACGTGATGCACCGCTATATGGGGCATGTCGTATCAGGGCCGGGGACCCTGATGATCCTGGAAAACTCAGCGAGGGAAGAACGGCTCTATACGCTCGCCACTGAAGGTTTGGACAGAATCCGCAAGTTTGCCGAGGTGCTCGTATCAGATAGCTTTGATACACTGAAAGCCAGGCCACCAATGAATATCAGCGTCGGCGTGAAAGTGGACGGCCGTCTTCTGACACTCAATATCAACGCGGACGGCGTGGACTTTTCGGAACTGGCCGAAGTCCTTCGCAGCTACAGGCTGGCGAAGAAGTATCATCGGCTGAGGGACGGATCTTTCATCGCGCTTGAGGGCGA